>Ga0210409_10001462_pt1 | contig 30946 bp, 23 predicted proteins | sample IncBWH17MmetaG_FD_161649 | JGI IMG/M metagenome (GOLD analysis project Ga0210409, IMG submission 161649) | Forest soil microbial communities from Barre Woods Harvard Forest LTER site, Petersham, Massachusetts, United States - Inc-BW-H-17-M | ecosystem: Environmental > Terrestrial > Soil >...
CCAATACCAGCACATGCCGTATGAAACGCAGCTGCGATACAAAGCGGAAATTCTTCGCGAGACGCTTGGGCGCATCGGGCGCATTCAGTGGACCGGCGCCATCGAGACACAGGCGTCGCCGCCGTTTGGATACCGCAATCGAGCGCAATGGAAACTGCGCGCGGATCAGGAAGGCGCGGCGGGAAGCGCGGGGATCGGCTATTTCGAGATGGGAAGCGCGAAACTTTGCGCTGTCACGGAATGTACGATTCTTTCGCCGCGGCTTGCCAACACGTTTTCCCAACTGCGGAAGATGGTTTCGCATGGCAAAATCCTCTCCTCCATCGATGAAATCGAAGCGTTTGCGGATTCCAGCGACGAAAAGATCCTTCTGAATCTTTCCGCCGAACGGCTTGCCGGCACCCCAGAATCCATCTCGTCCGCTCTGCGTGAATCCGTGCCGAATGTGGAATCGATTCTGATTCAGGATAGGCGCGCCGATACTTTCCACCTCGCGGGGCCGGGTTATCTGACGTACCAAGCCGGTGGCGCTCCCTACCGCGTCGGCCATCTTTCGTTTTTTCAAGTGAATCGGTTTCTGGTTGAGCTGCTTATCGAGGCCGTAATCGGCAAGACCCGCGGGCGACTGGCGCTCGATTTATATGCCGGAGTGGGATTGTTTACCGTGGCGCTGACCAAACAATTCGAGCGCGTGATCGGCGTGGAATCGAATCTGGCAGCCTCCAAGGACCTCGAGAACAATTTGAAAGAGAGCGGCGGGGCGTCTCCTTCTTCACGCAACGTTACGGCGGAGGGATTTCTTTCCCGCTGGCGTGAAACGCCTGATTTGGTTGTCGTCGATCCGCCGCGTGCCGGCGTGGAGACGGAAGCGCTCGCTCACCTCAGGAAACTCGCCCCGGCGCGCATCCACTATGTCTCCTGCGACCCTGCCACTTTAGCGCGCGATCTCGCGCAACTGATAGGCACGGATGGTGCCAACGCGTACGAGATCGAGAACATTAATTTATTTGACATTTTCCCGCAAACCTATCATATGGAGGTGTTGGTGCGGCTCAGACGGCGCGCATGAAGCTTCCTTCCCTCTTCCCCGTTTGCTTTTTTGCAGGAGGAATTCTCCTCTCAATCGAATTAAAGAAATTTGCCCTGCTAAGCCCCCTAATTATTATTTTCGCGGCGATCCTGTTTCTGCTATCCGGATATGTGGCGCTCCGCTGCAATTGGATTCTGGCTGCTGCCCTGCTTGCCGCGGGCGCGTGGCTATCGCTTGGCGTGGCTGCGTCAAATCTGGAGCGCGCGGCCGTCCCGCCAAACCTTGCGAGCACTCTAATCGATTCTGGAAGGTTGGATGCAGGTACAGCTTTGCGCTGGCGGGGACGCCTGCGCAGCGATCCGCTCCAGGTCCCCTGGGGCGTGCGATACGAAATCAATCTGGAGGAAGTCGAAACTTCAGCCGGAATCGCGCCCGTCGCGGGCGGGCTGCGTCTAACGTACTACAGCCCTGAATCGGCGAGCACGCCACCGCCGCCTGCTCGCGCCGGGGATCGCGTCGAAGCTTTTGTACGAGCGCGCCAGGTCAATAATTATGGCGATCCCGGGATCTTTGATTTTCGCGGCTATCTCTCGCGCCAGAACATTGAGCTGCAAGGGTCGCTGCGGAATGGGCAACTTCTGACGATTGTCGCCCGCCCCCGATTGACGCTTTCCGAACGATTTGCCCGGGTACGGGGCCGCTTTCTCACTACGCTGAACGATTTGTTCGCATCGCGGCCGGACGAAGGAGGATTGGCGCGCGCGATGCTGCTCGGCGACCGCAGTTTTGTGGAGCGCGACCGAGTCGTCGATTTCCAGAAAACGGGCGTCTACCACGTTCTGGTGTTGGCCGGGCTTCACGTCGGCGCACTCGCGGCATTTTTCCTCTGGGCCGGGCGCCGCTTGCGCCTCGGGCTCCTGCCACGCGTCCTTCTGACGCTTCTTGCCCTTGCGGTCTACTCGTGCATTGTAGAGGATCGTCCGCCGATCCTGCGCGCCGTTATTATGGCCGCTGTGTTTTTGTCTGCGAAGCTTATTTATCGCCGCATGGATCTGCTCAACGCGGCTGCCATTTCTGCGTTGGCGATCGTTGCCGCAAGGCCGTCCGAAATCACGGATGCGAGTTTCCTCTTGTCATTTTCCGCGGTGGCAACGATTGGAGCGATCGCAGTTCCCTGCATTGCGCGTTCCAGCGAGCCTTACCGGCGCGCGCTCGACCATCTGTCCGATGTGACACGCGACGTCTCCCACGCCCCTCCCGTGATTCAGTTCCGAATGGAAATGCGCGCCGCAACTGCATGGATTTCGGCGCGACTGCCTTGCTCTGCAGCGCCCTTCGGGTCCGGCCTGCTTGTGCGCCCTTTTCGGGCCGCGCTTTATTTCTGGGAGGTTATTTTCATTTCGGCCGTCCTTCAGCTCGGAATGCTTCCACCGCTCGCCTATTATTTTCATCGTGTCGCGCTGGCAGGACCATTCGCCAATGTTCCCGCACTTTTGCTGACGGGAGTGGCCGTTCCGATCGGGTTCCTCACGCTCGCTGCTTCTCTCGTATCTCACCCAATTGCGGCTTTGCTTGCAAAAGTCCTAGGGCTCATTCTCGCGATGCTCGATACAACGGTGGGGTGGTTCGCAGGCGTGCACGGGGCAAGCTATCGAATACCGGGCCCGCCCGTCGTTCTCATGGCGGTATTTGTCGGGCTCGCGGTCGGGCTATCCATGGCTATTCGTCTCCGTTGGAGATTGTGGTGGCCAACAGCTGCCGCGGCGGCACTAATGGTCTCGACAGTTCTTATCGCGACACACCCCTTTTCGCCGCGCCTCGCGCCTCAACGTCTGGAATTGACGGTGCTTGATGTGGGGCAGGGTGACAGTCTTTTTCTTTCCTTCCCGCGCGGGCGCACCATGCTGGTCGACGCGGGGGGTGAGCTTGGAAATTTCCATTCGGGCGGGATGCGCTCCGGGATTGACGTTGGCGAGGATGTGGTTTCGCCCTATTTGTGGTCGCGCGGCCTTAAACAAATTGACGTTGTCGCGCTCACACATGCACACGAGGACCACCTTGGAGGGCTGCCCGCAATTTTTGAAAATTTCCGCGTCGGCGAATTTTGGGTGGGACGCGATATCCAAAGCGCCGCCTACAGGCAAGTCCTGGCAGCAGCGCGAGCGCACGGCGTCAAAATACGACATCTGAAACAGGGCGATGTTTTCTCCGAGGACGGCGTGCCGGGTGAGGTCCTGTGGCCAGACGAACTTTCCGAGGGCCGGTCCGCGAAGAACGATGATTCTCTTGTTCTGCGTTTGGCGGATGGCGCTGAGACCTTGCTGCTGGCGGGAGACATCGAGCGTCCGTCGGAACGCAGAATTCTTGCCCAGGAGCAACCAGTTGGAGTGAATTTCCTGAAGGTCGCTCATCATGGAAGCAAGACTTCCACGACGGACCCGTTTCTATCGGCTGCGCATCCGGCATTCGCTGCTATTTCTGTGGGGAAAGACAACAGCTTCGGCCATCCCTCTCCCGAAGTGACGGAGCGGCTGGAAGCGGCAGGAGTGCGCGTCTATCGCACCGATCGCGACGGGGCAATCACAGCAAGCACGGATGGAAAAACTCTGAGCGTGAAGACCTTCAAGTAGGACAGGCTTACAGCCTGTCGGGTTTTCGTATCCGCACCGGGCACAAAGGCGACAGGCTGGAAGCCTGTCCTACAAAATCATCCTGATCCACAAGATCGCCATCGCCACTACAAGGCCGATGGCAGCTTCGTACTCCCGATTCTGGCGGTAGAGCGGCCAGGAAAATCGCTCCGTCGATGCCATTGCAGGGGAAAGGCGCGGCCAGAATACGGGGACGTGCGACATGTATTCCACAAATGCCGCGCCATAATGCCTCTCGAGCTCGTTCTGCTCCCGGCTGATTACAGCAGGATAAAAAATCGCGAGATAGGCAGCCAGCAACAGAGTGGAAATCCACGAATGGCTTGCCACCGAAAAGCCCGCGGCGAGAAGCACGCTTCCCAAGTACAAGGGATTGCGAGTGAATGCGTACGGTCCCGAGGTTGCCAATTGCTTGTGCTTGCGGAGATGTCCAGCGGCATAACCGCGGATGATCAGGCCGCAAATGGCGATGCCCGCGCCGCAGAGCAGCCATTTCACTTGCGGCCTGGCAAACCAGAACGCCGCGACGCCGACCGGGTATCCCGCAGGGACACGCCACCGGATCCAAAAATTTGCAGTTGAGTTCACTCGCGCGCCTTCAGATGCGTATCAGCAGCGGACAGCACGTCCTCGACGGTAATTCGCAGCATCGCAGGCGAATAGTCCGATCTCCGCTTGTAGCTGATCTCTTCCGGCCGGGCCTTGTGCACGATCGCCGCTCCGGGCACAAATGGGCCGTTGCGCGCAGGATCGGTGGGGCCATACAAACCGATAACGCGCGTGCCGAGAGCCGCCGCCAAGTGCAGCGGCCCTGAATCGGCTGCAATAATGCATTGCGCATGAGCCAGCAGGCCCATCAATTCCTCTATCGTCGTCGCGAGGATCACGGGGCGAGCAGGGACTGCCGCGCGCGCCACTTCCTCTGCGAGGGATTTTTCGCTCGGGCCGTGAATCACGATTACACTCATAGCAAATCTCTTTTCAAACTCGCGGCAAAATTCACCATAACGCTCCACCGGCCAGCATTTCGCCCGCCAGCTCCCGCCCGGTCCCACCACGATGTACTCTCCGCTAATTCCGAGGTCGTGCAGGCGCGAGCGAATCGAAGCGGCGCCACCCGCCGGGACACGCAGAGGGTACTCCGGCCTCGCCGGGCGCAACGCTCCCGCCCGTTCGGCCAATGAATAATTCAACTCCGCAACGTGCCGTCCTTTGGGAATCACGCGCTCGGTGTAAAACATGGCCGCGCCCTCTTCGCGCGCCCAGTTGCGGTCGAAACCAATGCGGCGCCCGGCGGCGGACAGACCGGCAAGTATGGATGATTTGTAGAGGCCCTGAAAATCGATTGCGCACGCGTAGTGGTTTTCTTGCAGACGCTGAACGCACTCGACCGCGCCCCACGCCGAGCGGCGGTCAAACGCAATCACGTCGTCAATCGCCGGACTTCCCTCCAGCACCGGCGCCCATTTCCTTTCGACGACCCAGTCGATTCTTGCGTGCAGATGCGCCGCACGGAGCGCGGCAACAGCCGGAACAGTATGCAGAATGTCGCCGAGCGCGGTCAGCCGCACGACCAGGAAACGCTCCTCGCTCTTATTCATTGCGACGCGGCGCACCGCGGTCAATCTGAAGAATCTGGCGCACCGCCTCGCTTAGATTTCCGGCCAGGGAATCGGGCTGCCTGGGCCAGGTGCTGCGATGCAATACGTATTCCCCGCGGCCGTATCCGGTCATCACCAGCAATCCGCGCGCCCCGGCTGCGTGGGCCATCTCGAGATCCGCGTACCGGTCGCCCACGACCCATGAAGCGCTCAAATCCAACGCATGTTCGCGAGCCGCCTGCTGAAGCAAACCCGGGTTCGGCTTGCGGCATTCGCAGGCGTCTTCCGATTTGTGCGGGCAGAAGTAAATCGCGTCGATCCAGGCTCCACCGGCCGCAAGCTCGGCAACCATTTTCTTGTGGACTTCGTGCACTAGAGATTCCGGGAAAATATTTCGCGCGATCCCCGATTGATTCGTTACGACGATCACAGGAATATCCGCCTGATTCAGCTGGCGGATCGCTTCGGCTGCAAACGGAAAGACTTGAAAGCGGTCAACGTGGTTCACATAGCCCATCTCCTCGCCGATCGTGCCGTCGCGGTCCAGAAACACCGCGCGGCGCAGCGGTTGCGTCTCAGACATTTTCCGCACCCCGGACAGTAAGGTTCTTCGGCGCGTTCTTGAGTCGCAACGCGGCCGTGAACACGGAATCCACCGCGATCCGCGTCATGCAACGATGGTCCACGGGACAAGCGCGGAGAAAACAGGGACTACAGGAAACGGCCTCTCGAATCAATGTGAATTGGTCCGTCACAGGAGCAGTCCCCTCCGGATCTGTTGACCCAAAAATTCCGATGACCGGAAGGCCCGCGGCGGCGGCCACATGCATGGCTCCGGAATCGTTGCCGATAAATGCCGAGCAGGAAGCAAACAGCGCCGCCAAATCGCGCATGGATGTCTCCCCAACCAGAGAAATCGCTCGCGACTTCATGGTCGAGCAAATGCGTGCTGCGATTTCCTTTTCTCCCGGCGTGCCAAAAAATATCACATCAGCATCACATTCCGAAATCAGGCGGTCCGCGAGGTGCGCAAAACGCTCCGGCGGCCAGCATTTGGCCGCGCCGTAGGAAGCGCCGGGAGCAATCGCGCAGCGCCATGCGTTTTTTCTTGCACCCGCGCTCCGCAGGGCGGATTCCACGGCTGCGCGAGCTGTATCGGATACGAGCAGCCGAATAGTCGGGATTTCCTCTAATGACCGGATCCATCCTGCGCGGCGAAGCAACTCGAGATAATAATGCGATTCGTGTTTGAGTATCTCGCCCGCCTGCGGCAGGCGAATCGCCTTCGTAAGCAGCGGACCTCGGGCGTCCCGCGCATATCCGATACGCTCGGGGATTCTAGAACGCCACGCCAGCCACGCGGCTTCAAAAGCATTTTGCAGCAGCACAGCCACGTCGAAGTTTTCTTTTCGCAAATCCGCGACCAGCTTTTCGCGGCCTATCCATCCTCGATGGACTCCGCGAAAGTCATATTGCAAGATTCGGTCCGCGAACGGTTGCTCCACAAATAAATCGGCAACAACGGGTCGCGCCAAAATGCAGATTTCATCCTCTGCGTGTGTGCGGCGAATCGATCGCAAAGCAGGGATCGCCATCACCGCGTCGCCCACCCAATTCGGAGCGCGAATGAGAATCTTCATCGCGCCTCGCCCGCTTTCCCGCGGCTCACCGCAGCCGCAACCGCGCTCCAAAAAGTTTCAGGCAGATCAAACGATATCCGGCAACAATACGCAGGAAACGCGGCGAACCGGACGTTCCGAAGATTCCACACATCTTTTTCCGTACACAAGAGAGCCTCGGCGCCGCAGCGTGCCGCAGCCTGCTCCAGGTCGGCCGCTTCCCGCGCCGTGTAGACGTGATGGTCTGCAAACCTGCGTTGTTGAACCGCCTGGAATCCCCAGTGGCGCAAATCCTCGAAGAAAGCGGTGGCGTTCCCAATTCCGCAAAACGCAAGAAATCGCGCCTTCCGCCAATCCTGCTGCGCTAGCGCAACGTCAAGCCGCGGAACGCGAAGGACGCTTTCGAGGCGCGTGGAGGCATATAAGATGGGGCTGCTTGTGTGCCGGCGGATGATCGCTTCGAGTGCAGGCGAAGGCGCCTGCACGCTTCGCGTGATGACCACAATATCCGCGCGCCGCAGAGCTGTGAGCGGCTCGCGCAAACGGCCCGCGGGCAGCACCATGCCGCCGCCAAATGGATCCGTGGCATCTACCAGAACGATGTCAGCATCGCGCCACAGTTTCAAATGCTGAAATCCGTCGTCCAGCACAAACCAATCGATCCCGTGCCGCGACAGGACCATGCCGCTTTTGTACCGGTCCGCCCCGACGCCTAGCTGAACTTCTCCGGCGAGCCGCTCGCGCAGGAGCGCAACTTCATCGCTCTGCGGAACGCCGCCCGCGCCGGCATCCGTGGTCCCTCGATACCCGCGCGTCAGAATCGCGGTGTGCTTCCCTTCCGCCGCGAGGCGCTCCGCGATTGCCAGCACCATCGGGGTTTTGCCAGTGCCACCCACCGTCAGATTTCCCACACCGATCACTGTTCCAGGCAATTTGTGCTTTCGAAAAATGTTCTTCGCGTAGCACCAGGCTTTCGCGCGCGCGATCATGGAAAAAAGAAGAGACACCGGCAAGAGCAGGGGAAGCCATCCCGAAGAGCGCCTCACTTTCCGCCCCGATCTGAGCTGACGACACGTTCGATGTGTTCCAGAACACGCTCGGTCGCGCCGCGATTACGGTCCACCAACGCGCGCGCGCATGCGCCCATGTGGGCCGCGCGCTCCGGTTCCCGCAGCACGCCGCGCCACGCAGTGCCCAGATCTTCCGAACTATTCACCTGGATCGCTCCGCCCGCCGAGAGAAATTTCCCCGACATTTCCCGGAAATTTTCCATTGACGGACCGTAGATCGGAACCTTGCTGAATGCAGCCGGCTCAAGGATGTTGTGTCCGCCGCCGGGAACAAGCGAGCCTCCCACGAACACGGCGTCCGCGAGACGATACAATCCGGCAAGCTCGCCAATGCTGTCGAGCAGCAACACAGTGCCGGGCCGAGAAAGTGAAACGCTTCCGGCTCCGTTGAGAGTGAGGTCACGGCGGCGCAGCAATTTTCGCCCAGACTCGACGACGATGGCTGCCGCATTGTCGAATTGCTCCGGCTTGCGAGGCGCGAGAATCAATAGCGCGAGCGGATATTCCTTCTCAACGTCCGCAAACGCCCGCAGGACAGGGGCCTCTTCATTGGCAAGCACGCTGCCAGCAACGACGACCGGACCGCGATTGCTCTTTGCCAGTTCGGCCTCAAGCCACGTGGCAAGAGGGCCTTCGCCTGGCTCTGCAATATCGTATTTCAGATTGCCCGTGACGAGGACTCGTTCGCTCGCGGCGCCTAATTTGATCAGGCGCGCCGCATCGGCTTCGCTCTGCATCAAAAACAAGGTCGCGTCGCTCAAAACCTCTTTGACAAATCCCGCAAGCACTCCAGCGGAATACGTAAGCGCCCGGCAGTAGCCGCGGAACGAGCGCTCTGACAGCCGCCCATTCACGAAAATAACCGGTACCTCCGCGCGGCGGCACTCGCGCAGAAAATTAGGCCAGATCTCGGTTTCCACAACGATCACCACGCCCGCGCCGGCAGCCGCGAGGGTCCGCCTGACAGGACCTCGCCAGTCCAAGGGGAAATGGAACACCGCATCCGCAAACGGCATCCGCTCACGCGCCAGCTTCTGGCCGGTAATCGTCGTGGTGGAAACGATCAGACGGCGGAGCGGAAACCTTTTCTTGAGCAACTGTGCAAGTGGTAGCACGGCAAGAACTTCGCCGACGGAAACGGCGTGAATCCAGATCGATTTTTCCAGTGTGCCGGGAGAATTGTCACTGCTCAGCTCCGGTGGATACCTCCATCCGAGACGGTCAGGGATGCTGCCGAGATACTTCCCCTGGATCAGCCCGCGTATCAGGAAATACGGCGAAAGCAGGATCATCCCCGCGGCCGTCAGCAGACTGTAGAGCGCATACATCCCAAAAGGCCCTCGGCGAGCCATCTCCTGTCCGGGAAAAATCGAGAACAATCCCCATCACAGCTGCAAAACGGATATTATAGGCACACCGTCGGCATTGGAATACCAATAGTGGAGTGAACCTTTCACCGGGAAGGCGCATCATAGCCAACCAGATCATGCTTCGCGCGATCCTTACCATCGTGTTGCTTTTCCCTCTTGGCGCATTCGCCCAGAGCGCCGCTCCGGCTGCGGACCCGATGTCGCTGCCAACGCGCGATGCGCATCAGAACTTGACCATCGTCGCCGATCCGTATCTCAGGGCCGAGCGCTACAAGAAAGAAGTCTTCGGAAAGAATTCTCCCTATGCCGCGGGCATCGTTGCCATCGATGTCTATTTCCGGAACGACAATGACGCGCCGATTCGCCTCAACCCTGAAACCATTGAACTCGTTATTTCTCAGCCCGGCCAGGACCGCCAGCGTTTGGGCCTTCTTTCGCCTGAAGACGTCGCCGATCGCACGCTTTTGACTGCCAACTCCAACATTCGCGCGCATCGTCAATTCCCGTTTCCTGGAACGTCATCCGGCTCGGGCCACAGCAAAGATTGGGTTGAGATGACCACCACGCTTCACTCTGTTGCTCTGGGCACCGATATTCTGCCGCCTCATGCCACCACTCACGGCTTCATGTTCTTCGATCTGAACCGTGACTTCGGAGCAATCCACTATTCGCACCTCTACATTCCTGATCTCTCCTTCATGACAGACAAAAAAGCTCTCTTCTTTTTTGAAATCGATCTTGCCGAGGCGCGGTCACGGTAACTGGCTAAGCCGGCTCGCGGACAAGACACGTGGCGCCGGCGTCTCGCCGGCGATTTCTGTGCTCGCATCGCGGCGCAAACCCACCGGCGGGACGCCGGCGCCACTAAAACTATCGCTTCGGTCCGCTTGAGCGCCCAAGATGAGTTACTACTTGCGCCCGGGCGAATTTGCTGAAGACCACCTCGTCGGATAGAATGTTATTTCCCAAATGGGCCCGCCTCCCAACATGACACTCCTAGACGAACTGAATTCCGGGCAGCGGGAAGCCGCCACCACCATCGAAGGCCCTGTCTTGATTCTCGCCGGAGCGGGCACTGGCAAAACGCGCGCCATTACTTACCGTATCGCTCACCTGATCGAGCAGGGCGTGCCGGGCAGTGCGATTCTCGCCGTGACGTTCACCAATAAGGCCGCAGCGCAAATGAAAGAGCGCGTCCGCGATCTGCTCATCCGCCAGGGCAAGGGGTTCGACGAGCCGTGGATCGGAACGTTTCACGCGTTTTCGGCTTGGCTCCTGCGGCGTGAAGCAAAGCGCCTTGGACTGCCCCGCGATTTCAAGATTTTTGACGCCGACGACCAGACCGCGACGGTAAAACTTGCGCTCGAACATTTGAACATCAAGGATCCGGGCGAGAAAGTCCGCGGCCTCCTGGAACGAATCAGCTTCGCGAAAAATCATGCGCAGACGCCCGCGCAGATCGCCACCGAAGCCGCTAAGCATGATGATCCACTCGGGATCACCGCCTCTAAAGTTTACGCCGAATATGAAAATATTCTTCGCAAGGCGGGCGCCCTCGATTTTGACGACCTTCTCCTGCGCGCCGTTCAGGTCCTCCGCGAATTCCCGGAAGCGCGCTCTGCCTGGCAGTCGCGTTTCCGCTACATTCACGTTGACGAATATCAGGATACAAACCGCGTGCAGTACGATCTGCTTCGGCTTCTGGTAAACGACTCGCGCAACCTGTGCGTGGTGGGCGACGAGGACCAATCCATCTACCGCTGGCGCGGCGCAGACATCGGCAATATTCTGCGATTCGAGGAGGATTATCCCGGCGCGCGCGTCGTTCGCCTGGAAGAAAATTACCGCTCGACTCAGAAAATTCTCGACGCCGCCGCGGGCGTCGTCTCAAATAACCGCCGGCGTCTCGGCAAGAATCTCAAGGCCACGCGTTCCTCGGGAAACAATTTGGCGTTCTTTGAAGGGCGCGACTCGAAAGCCGAGGCTGAACACATTGCCGACGCCATCCGCATGCTTCACGGCGATGACCCCGGAGTTCACGTCGCCGTGCTCTACCGCACCAACGCGCAGTCACGCTCCTTTGAAGAGGCTTTGCGCGCGCGCGGCATGCGCTACCGCATGCTGGGCGGCTTCTCGTTCTACCAGCGCGCCGAGGTGAAGGACGCGCTGGCCTACGCGCGATTGGCGATTTTTCCGGACGACGATATCGCCCTGCTCCGCGTGATCAATATGCCCCCGCGCGGCATCGGGAAAACTTCCATCGATTCCCTTTCCGCCGTAGCGCGCCAACACGACATTTCCCTGTGGGCGGCCATCGGCAAGATGTTGGATCCTTCCGCATCGGGCCGCTCCCTCGCCCCACTCAGGGACTTCCACACATTAATTGAAAGTTTGCAGCAGGAAATTGGCTCATCGTCGCCCGCGGATTTCCTGCAGTCCATCCTGACGCGCAGTGGATATCTCGACCTGCTCGCGCAGCGCGACTCGAGCGAAGATGCGGCGCGCGCCGACAACCTGCGCGAACTCGTGAACGCCATGGCCGAAGGCGCCGAGCGTGGCGAAACGCTTTCGGACTTTCTCGACCACGCCGCCCTCGTCAGCGACGCCGACAATTTCGACGAAGACGCGCTAATTACGCTCATGACGCTGCATAGCGCAAAGGGGCTCGAATTCGACCACGTTTTCCTGACCGGCATGGAAGAAGGCATCTTTCCTCACAGCCGCTCGCAAAACGACAACGAAGAATTAGAGGAAGAGCGCCGCCTCTGCTACGTCGGAATGACGCGCGCCAAGCAAACGCTCACTTTGACGCGCGCGGTGTACCGCCGCATGTACGGCTCCGAGCGCCTCTCGGGCTCCATGCCGTCGCGCTTTCTCCAGGAAATTCCCGCGGAACTGATCGACACGGCCGCCGGTTCCCTGGCCGAGGCCGGCGAGACGCGCCGCTACGAGCCTGATCCCGAGTATTCCTACAGCGAGGAAGAATTTGCGCGCCGCGTGAAACGCATCGCTGCCCCTTCGCGCGCTGTGAGCGAGACCTCCAGCCGCACGCGTTCCAGCGCCTCCTTGCGAGGCAAGCAGAATGCCAACCCGCTCATCGGCCAGCGCGTCCGCCACGCCACCTACGGCGCCGGGACCATCATCGCCGTGGAGGGCGATGAGCCGGAGCGCAAGTTCACCGTCCGCTTCTCCGATCACGGCACGAAAAAACTCGTAGAGCGCTACGCCAATCTGAGCTGGGCGTAAAGTAGGACGGGCTTCAGCCTGTCGCTTTTGTGATAAGCCACGCATGCCAAAACCAGACAGGCTAAAGCCCGTCCTACTCAGGCAGTTGCAGACCGCCCCGTCGCCATGTAAAGTCACTTCGACTGTCATCTCTCTCGTGGGGATGGTGCCGAGTGGGTTCAGGGCTGTTCCGCGTCAAGAATATCGATCAGTTAATCTCCGATGCAGACGAACCCGAACGCCGGTTGAAAAAATCGCTTGGCTGGCTGAGCCTCACTTCTCTTGGCATCGGCGCGGTTATCGGTTCCGGAATATTCACTGTTGTCGGAACGGCTATCGCCGGACAAAAGCTCCAGGTTTCTTCCATCCTCAACGCTCCCCTGCTTGAATATCTGATTTACAGATCACCTTCGTTCGGCCGTCCCGGGGCGGGGCCGGCTATCGCTATTTCGTTCATGCTTGTGGCGGTCGTGTGCGGTTTTGCCGCGCTATGCTACGCCGAGCTTGCCGCGATGATCCCCATCGCGGGCAGCGCGTACACGTACACCTACGCCACGATGGGCGAACTGATCGCCTGGATTATCGGCTGGGATCTCATTCTTGAATATGCCGTCAGCAACATGGCCGTGAGCGTTGGGTTCTCAGCGCACGTCGTGGGATTGCTGGACTGGTTTGGCATCCATCCCAATCCACGCTGGATCTCGCCCGCGTATCTTCCCAGCGGCCTGAGCGACTTTTCCGGAAACGAGCTTTTGCCGCCCGGCTGGCACTTCGGCTTTAACTGGCCCGCGTTCCTGATCGTCATGGCGCTCACGGTCATTCTCGTGCGAGGCATCCGCGAGTCCGCCGAAACGAACAATGTGATGGTCCTGCTGAAAATCGTGGCGATCGTTGTCTTCGTTGGATTCGGTGCAAGGCTCATCCATCCGGCAAATTGGCATCCCTATGCTCCGAACGGCTGGCCGGGTATTCTGACCGGTGGCTCGATCATTTTTTTCACGTACATTGGATTCGATTCGGTTTCGACGGCCGCCGAGGAAACCAAGAATCCTCAGCGCGATCTGCCCATCGGAATCATCGCCACGCTGGTGATTTGCACGTTCCTGTACATCGCTGTCGTCGTGGTGCTCACGGGCCTGGTCCCCTGGCAAACGCTGCTCGATGATGCGGCTCCGGTCGTGAATACGCTGAAGCGCCTCGGTCTCAATAATATTCGGCTGATCGTTCTCCTCGGCGCGTTGCTGGGAATGGTTTCCTCATTGCTCGTTTTTCAGCTCGGCCAGGCGCGCGTGTGGTTTGCGATGTCGCGCGACGGCCTTTTGCCGCGGATCTTCAGCCGCGTCCACACGAACTATCGCACTCCCGATTTTTCCACCTGGGTCGCCGGCTTTGTAGTCGGCGTCCCGGCGGGATTGCTGGACATCGGGACGCTCGCGGACCTTTCCAACATCGGCACGCTATTTGCCTTCGCCCTGGTCGCAGGAGGCGTATTGATCCTGCGCTACCGCGATCCGGGCAGGCATCGCGCCTTTCGCGCTCCCGGAGGGCCGCTCGCGCCCATCATGACGATTTTTACCTGCCTCCTGCTGATGGCCGGCTTGCCGATCATGAACTGGATCCGTTTCTTCGTTTGGCTGGCTATTGGTCTTGTGATCTATTTTTCTTACAGCCGCAAGCGCAGCACCCTGCAGGGATAGCCGGGAGCCGACGAAGAATGCGCGCGTCCTTAGCTGATTCCATATTTACCGCGCTCCCCAAGGCCGAATTGCACGTCCATCTGGAAGGTTCCATCGCGCCGTCCACACTGGTGGAATTGGCCGCGCGGCACGGGGTCACTCTTACGCTTGAGGAGACCGCGCCGCGTTACGCCCCGGGCAACTTCGGCCAATTCATCGAAAATTTCATCTGGATCACATCGTTCTTGCGAGGCCCCGTAGACTACGCACTGATCGCGCGACGATTCGCCGAATCCTTGCAGCGTCAAAACGTCCTTTACGCCGAGGTCACGCTCTCCATCGGCGTGATGTTTCGCCGCAAGCAGGATCCTGCCGCCAATTTTGCCGCCCTGCGCGACGCCGCAGCCGAAGTTCCGGGCGTCCAGCTGAAATATATCTTCGATGCCGTCCGCCAGTGGGGCGCCACTCCAGCGATGGAAGTCGCGCGCATCGCCGTCGAGATGCGCTCGCCCGACATCGTCGCATACGGAATTGGCGGCGATGAACTGGGACTCCCCACAATTGACTTGCGCCCCGTGTATGATTTTGTGGCCGCTCAGGGGATGCACCGGCTGATCCACGCCGGAGAAATCGGCGGGCCGGAAATCGTCCGCGAGGCCGTGGAGCTTCTGGGTGCGGAGCGCATCGGCCACGGCATCGGCGTGATGCGCGACGAGCGCACCATGGATTTCATCGCCGCGCGCAACATTCCCCTCGAAGTCTGCCCGACGAGCAATCTTCGCACCGGCGCGCTGGCCCGGCAGATCGGCCGCCCCACGGCGGGGTACGATCAACATCCGCTGCCCTCTTTTTTCCGGCGGGGCCTTCCTGTAACGCTTTCGAGCGACGATCCAGCCATGTTCAAAACGACCGTAAGCGACGAATACCGCCACGCGCATCGCATGGGCCTATCTGCCGGTGAGATCGTAAGTCTCGCCGAGGCCAGCTTCCTTCATTCTTTTCTTGAACCCGACGAGAAGCGCGCCATGCTGGACAAATTTCATTCCGGCGTTTCGGCGCTGGGCTTGGTATAATGCCGGCCATGAAAGCTCATGTGTGGGTCATGCCGAAGCGCACGGTCCTCGACCCACAGGGTCAGGCCATTCAGCATGCCCTTTCTTCTCTGGGGTTTAGCGAGGTTCGCGATGTCCGCCAGGGCAAGTTTTTCGTGCTCGATTTGAGCGGTGTGGCGCGCGAAGCCGCCGAAAAGCAGGTGGAGCGCATGGCCCGGGAAATCCTCGCGAATCCCGTAATCGAGGAATTTCGTTACGAAATCGTGGAATAATCCTTTTTTCCTGATCGAAAGAACTGTTAGCTTCAGGAAACACCCCGTTTCACTCGCCCGAATCCGTAAATCTCTTGTGTTACTCTTTTTGATGCGGGCTTCCATATCTGTCGCCTAGCTAACAGTTCGGAGACAAACCTGTGTGTGGAATCGTCGGATACATCGGGTCTAAAAAAGTTGTCCCCTTGATTCTGGATGGACTACGGCGCCTGGAATATCGGGGCTACGACTCGGCGGGTATCGCCGTAGTCGGTTCAGACGGAAAAGTGCAAATCCGCCGCGCCCCCGGCAAGCTGCACAATCTGGAAGAAACGATTCGCCAATCCCCGATGGACGGCGCGTACGGCATCGGACATACGCGCTGGGCCACGCATGGCCGCCCCACCGAGGAAAACGCCCACCCGCATCGCGACTGCACGGGAAATATCGTCGTCGTCCACAACGGAATCGTCGAGAATTACGTCGAGCTGAAGCGCCAGCTCGAAAAAGAGGGCCACAAGTTCGTCACCGAAACTGACACCGAAATTATCGCTCACCTTGTCGAGAAGTACATGCAGGAAGGCGGCCCGCTTGAGGACGCCGTGCGAAAGACCGTGCGCCAGCTCTCGGGCGTGTATTCGCTGGCGATTCTTTCCGCCTCTGACCCCAACAAAATTGTCGCCGCGCGCACCGGTCCGCCGTCCGTAATCGGTCTCGGACAGAACGAGTATTTCGTAGCGTCCGACATCCCCGCGATCCTCGCGCACACTCGCGAGATGTTTTTCCTGGCCGACGGCGACATAGCCGTTCTGACTCCCGGGGGCGTCCGCGTCATGGATCTCGACGGCAACACCATCCAGCGCGCCGTGCAACACATCAGCTGGGACCCCATCATGGCCGAAAAGGGCGGCTACAAGCATTTCATGCAGAAGGAAATCTTCGAGCAGCCCCGGGCCGTTCGCGACACGCTGCTCGCCAGCGTGGCCCTCGACTCCGGCAAGGTGTTCCTGGACAAAATGGACATCGCCGAGCAGGATTTTCGCGAGTTCACGAACGTAAAGATCGTCGCCTGCGGCACGAGCTGGCACGCCGGGCAGACCGGCAAATTCATGATCGAGAAGCTTGCGAAAATTCCGGTCGAAGTGGACTATGGCAGCGAGTTCCGATATCGCGACCCGATTATCGATTCGAAGACCCTCACGATTTGCATCAGCCAGTCCGGCGAGACGGCGGACACTCTGGCCGCGCAGCGGGAAGCCAAGCAGAAGGGCTCCAAGACGCTGGCCATTTGCAATGTGTACGGTTCCATGATCACGCGCGAAGCCGCGGGAACGATTCTGACGCATGCCGGACCGGAAATCGGCGTGGCGTCCACCAAGGCTTTTACGGGGCAACTCACCGCACTGATGTTGCTGGCGATGTATCTCGGCCAGGTGCGCGGGACTCTTACCGAGGATTGCGAGAAACGCCTTCTCCAGGAAGTCATGCGCGTTCCGCACAAAATGGAAACCGTCCTGCAAGGCGACGAATCGGGAATCTACGAATCCCTGGCCCGCGCCTTTTTCCGCCACACCAATTTCCTGTACCTCGGCCGCGGCATCCACTTCCCCATCGCCCTCGAGGGAGCGCTGAAACTCAAGGAAATTTCCTACATTCACGCTGAAGGCTATCCGGCCGGCGAAATGAAGCACGGGCCGAACGCGCTTATCGACGAAAATCTTCCCGTTGTCATGCTCGCCACGCGTGACGAAAGCGATCCGGAAGCCATGACGCGTTACGAAAAGAGCGTCTCGAATATCAAGGAAGTAAAAGCCCGCGACGGCATCGTCATCTCCGTCGTCTCGGAAAACGATCAACTGGCCCGCGAAGCGTCCGACTACGTTATCGTCGTGCCGCCGACAATGGAAATGTTCGCCCCGTTGCTCGAAGTAATTCCCTTGCAGCTGCTCGCCTACCACATCGCCGTCCGCCGCGGCTGCGACGTGGACCAGCCGCGCAACCTGGCCAAATCCGTTACGGTCGAGTAGCACAGGCACTCTTGCCTGTGCGGTTTTTGTAGCTCGTATATCGGCCGCCCGAGTTCGCTACGATCGCAAAACCCGCACAGGCAAGAGTGCCCGTGCTACTTTTCCATTTCTACGTAGCATGGCCAATCGCGTAGTATATTACTGGCGTGAAACGCATTCATCTTGCATTCGTAGCCGTCCATTTTATTTTTTTCGCGTCTCTGGCGGTGCGCGCGCAGGGGCCCGCTGCGAATACTTCTCCAAGCTCGACAGTTGCCTCAATCAAGATCACCGGGGCTAAGAAATTTCCAGCTGATCAGATCGTAGCGGCCAGCGGTTTGAAACCCGGCGACATTGTCACCGCGGAGCAAATCCAGGGCGCCACAAACCGCCTCGCTGCCCTCGGAATATTTTCCGCGGTCAACTTTCGCTACACATCGAAAGGCGATGCGATCAATCTGGAATTCCTGATTCAGGAAGCGCCCACTTATCCGATTTCGTTCGACAATTTTATCTGGTTCACCAGCGGCGAGATCGGAGAGGCGATCCGAAACCAGGTCGGCCTGTTTACGGGCGAAGCCCCAGGCGACGGGACGATCATCGATCAAATGACGGCCGTCATCGAAAACCTACTGGCATCGAAAAATATCAAGGGAAGCGTGACGCACCAGCTTGTGGCAGCGCCCGTGGGAGACGGCATGGAGGTGCAGTTTCGGATCGAAGGCACTCCGCTTCGAGTTCAATCGCTTCAGTTCGAGGATTCCGTTGCGACAAATTCCGTCCGCTTGAAGGACCGCATTTCAGATATCAAAGGGCAGCCCTATTCTCTTTTTGCCGTCGAAATTTTCGAAAATGAGCAAGTTCGGCCGCTCTACGCCGCCAAAGGTTTTCTCCGCGCGCAAATCGGCCCGCCGCAAACACGCCCGATTCCCGACGTCAACGACCCCAAGCAAACCGCGGTGGAAGTCTCGATTCCCATAAACCCCGGCCCGGTCTATTCGTGGAAAGGGGTTTCGTGGCAGGGGAACGCGGCCATGCAAACCTCAAACCTTGACGCCGCCGTTGACCTGAAACCTGGCGACCTCGCGGACGGCATGAAAATCGAAGCCCTGTGGCAGAAAATCGAATCGTATTACGGACAGCGCGGCTACCTCGATATGAAGCTCACCGCCGAGCCTCAATTCGACGATAACGCTCACCAGATTTCATATCGCGCTAGCATTTCGGAAGGCTCGCAATATCGCATGGGCGACATGATCATCACAGGATTGTCCGTGGAAGCGGAAAAAAGATTGCGACAGGCATGGCAGATCGCTCCCGGCCAGGTTTTTGACGACGGCTATTTCGAGATACATGTAAAAATATTGTCGAAACCCAGCCGGGAAATCTTTGGAGAATTGCCTGTTCATTACAGCGAGTTTGGCCATTTGCTCCGTCCCGATGCAAGCCGCCATACCGTCGACGTTCTATTGGACTTCAAGTAGGGTTTCGCGAAGTCCCACGAGGTTTTTCCCATTATGCCCCTTGATTTGGAGTTACAATCGCCGCCTATGCAATGGCGAATGCGTTCCCTGGTGTGTCTGCTGGCAATGATCATGACCGGAGCGGCTTGGGCGCAGCAAACCGCGCCCCCTTCCGCGACGCCTCCGGCAAAAGCGCCCGCGAAGAAATCGCCCGCAGCATCGCAGTCATCGCCGAAACCAAAGAGTGACGAGACTCCAGCGCCGCCAAAGGACGCCGCTCCCGACCCCGACGCCGAATTGCAACTTGCCGTGCGCCAGGCCGGGAACGACAGCGCTACGCTCGTCCAGAGTTTGGAAGCCTACCTCGTCAAGTATCCTGATTCACCCCGGCGCGGCGCGATCTACCGCGCCCTTCTGGAATCGGAAATGAATCTTCACAACCAGAAGGCCGCTCTCGAGTACGCGGAGAAGGTCATCGCGATCCAGCCCGAAGACAGCCAGTCCATGTATCTTGCCGTGACGCTCCTCGAAAAAATGCCCGACGAAGCGAGCCAGCTCCGCGCCGTCGATTACGCCACGCGTTTGATCGACCGTGTCTCGAAAGCCGATCCCGAATCGCGTCCTCAACAAATGACGCTGGAGGACTGGCAGGCGGGCCGCAACAAATTCCTGGTGGACCTGTACGTATTGCGTGGCCGATTGCAACATCACCTGCACAAGAATGACGACGCCGTGAAGGACCTCACGGCCGGATTCCGTCTGCTTCCGAACGCCGAGGCCGCGCTGACCCTCGGTGAAATCGCGGAAGGAAATAAGCGCTCAGACGAAGCCATCCGGCAATATGCCACTGCCTTTATGCTGGCCAGTCAGGAGCAACCGGATGCGAACGGCCCCTCCATGGACCTCGAATCGCTGCGCCTGCGAATGGGCAATCTTTGGCGCTTCACGCACGATTCGAATACAGGCCTAGGCGACATCCTGTTATCGGCCTACGATCGCAACCGCGACATGGCCAGGGCGGACAAGCCCGACGCGCCGGTTTACAACAAAGACATAACCGATCCATTGCAATTCAGTTTGCGGCACGTCGACGGAAGCGCTCCCATGAAGCTGGTCGAATCTCGCGGGAAAGTCGTGGTCCTGAACTTCTGGACTACCTGGTGCTCCTACTGCAATCAAATGGAATCGATGCTGGCCGACGTTCGAACAAAATTCTCTGGGCGGGACGACGTCGTCTTCCTGGCGGTAAACACGGATGAGGAAGAATCGCTGGTCAAGCCGTATCTACAGGATCAGAAACCCGGCGGCATTTTAATTTTTGCGGATGGAGTCAACCTGGCATTCCACGTCGAATCGATTCCAACCATCTTGGTGCTCGATAAGGCCGGCAAAACCGCCTACCGCACGCAAGGCTACGCTCCGGACGGCTTTGCCGATCTTGCCGCCGCGGCGATTACCAAAGCTTCCGCGGCGCCCACTCCCTAGTCTGTTAGGACCCACAAGCTTCACCTGGGTTTGGTGGCGCCGGTGTCTCGCCGGCGATTTTTGGGCTTCATGAGCGGCCACAAACCCGCCGGCGGGACACCGGCCCCACAAAACCGAATTTCTTCGATTCGCTTAACTGTTCCCGTCGTGAGACTTCTGCAAAACCACGTCGCGCGCGGCGATAATCGTGTTGACATGGATTCGAACGGTGTCCGCCACGCGCCGCGCATATCCGCCGGCGAGTGTGGACGCTACCGGGATCCCCCTGCGGCGAGCATGTTCGAATACCATCCGGTCGCGCTTCTGAAGGCCTTCGATCGTCAGCGCGAGCCCGCCGAGCTGATCTTCTCGGTAAGGGTCCGCGCCCCCGATGTAGAAAATAAGGTCCGGAGTCATTTTCTTGAGAGCGTGGAGCAAACCCTCTTCCAGGGCGTCGAGGTATTCGTGGTCGCGCGTGCCATCCTCGAGGCCAATATCCTCATCCGAGGGCGGCTTCGGCATCGGGTAGTTGTTTTCCTGGTGGATGGAAAGTGTGAAAACAGTCGGATCGTTTCCGAAGATCGCCGCGGTGCCGTTGCCGTGGTGAACGTCGGTGTCCACGGTCATTGCTGTTCGAATCTTCCCTGCCGCCTGAAGGGAGCGGATCGCGACGCCCACGTCATGGATCATGCAAAACCCCTCGCCATGCCCAGGATAGGCGTGGTGAAAGCCTCCGCTGAGGTTGGCGGCAAATCCGTCTTCGAGCGCCTTGCGAGCGGCCAACGTCGATCCTCCGGCGGCCAGCCAAAACCCCGTTCGGGTCGCCTCTGAGAGCGGAATTTCCAGTTTCATGCGTTCGCTGAGCGTGAGCGAATCCGTTTGCAGCTTGTTCACGTAGGCAGGCGTATGCACTCGCAGAATGTCATCGTCCGGCGCGGGCTCCGGCTGAAGGAAATCGACTGGCTCCGCGATTCCCTCGGCGAGAAGCGCGTCGTGGATCAGTCTGAATTTTTGCGAGGGAAAGACGTGCGGTCCAAGGTCTAAATCATACTGCGGGTGATAAATGACCTTGAACGGAAGCATAGGAGAAATGAAAAGCGAGGGCCGATCGTCAATTGTCGCGGTCGAGAATAAAATCGGGAACTGTCCGCAGCGCGCGCCCGAAATCGGAAGTTCCATTCCCGTTCAGGCAGGCTTTCGCGCGCGCGGCGAAATCGAGCGCCGCAGCGCGGGTGCGGTCGAGCGCCCCTGATTCGTGCACCAGCGCAGTGATCTGCTCCGGGCGAACACTTTCAAACCCTTTTTCTTCGAGCACAGTGCGCACCAGGCGCCTTCCCGCCGCGCCGTCGCTTTCGAGAGCGTAGATTAGCGGCAGCGTGACCTTTCCTTCTTTCAAGTCGCTCAGCACCGGCTTGCCCAACTTTTCCGGAGAGGCTGTGAAATCCAGGACGTCGTCCACCAGCTGGAATGCAAGCCCCGCGAAGTGCCCGTAATCGGCCAGCGCCTGCTCGCCCGCCTCACCTAGGTTGCCAAGCACGGCTCCCAGCCTGGCACAGCCGGCGAACAAGCAAGCCGTCTTGCGCGCCGCCAGTTCCACCGCATCCTGCTCGGTCAAGTCCATCCGTCCGAGCTTGGCGAGTTGGAGCAGCTCGCCTTCCACCATGTTTTGCGTGAGCTCGATCAAAACGTCGAGGATCTTGAAGTTACGCTCCGCCAGGGCCATCTGAAACGACTGCATATACAGCCAGTCGCCCGCGAGAACGCTCCGATGATTGCCCCACCGGGAATTCGCCGACGGGCGCCCTCGGCGCGTGTTGGCGCCATCGATCACGTCGTCGTGAATCAGCGTGGCGCTGTGGATCAGTTCGACGACGGCGCCCAGCCGGATTGCGCTTTCTCCCCGGTATCCCGCGTATCCCGCCGAAAGCAGCAGCAGCGCCGGCCGCAGCCTCTTGCCCCCGCCTCCGAGCAAGTAGCGCGAGATTTCCGCCACCGGCTCGATGGCAGAACCGTTTTGGAGCGCAAGCTCCTGCTCGACCTTGACCAGGTCGTCGCGAACAAGATCGAAAATTTCCTTCGCCGTCAGAAGTGAGATGGCATCCCTCCTGGGACTGCCCCAGTGCGATTTCCGGTGTGATCCAAACCAAAGAACCGTCGAAAGTTTTCCGATGTCATTTCGGCTACCTGTGTCGCTGGCAAGTCTCTCACATTCCCGATGCTCTGCGCCACTTCTGCGACATAGGCCGGCTCGTTTCTCCGCCCGCGGTGGGTTTGTGGGGCCAGGAACGGCGAATCGGTTTCCACAAGCAATTGGTCCAGGGGAATCTCGCGCGCCACGTCCCTCAAATTCTGCGCCTTCGGATACGTTACATTACCGGCGAAAGAGATCAGGAAACCCATTTCGATGCCGCGCCGCGCTTCCTCAAGCGTTCCCGTAAAGCAATGGAAGATTCCGCCCAGACCGGAGCTCTGCCAGTCTTCCTCCAGAATTTTCAGGCAATCCGGCCACGCTTCGCGGCAATGTATGATCACCGGCCTGCGCGCCGCGCGCGCCATACCGAGTTGATGGCGAAATACGCTGGCTTGTGCATCGCGGGGCGAGTGGTCGTAGTGATAGTCGAGGCCGATCTCTCCCCAGGCGATTACACGCGGGTTCCGCGCCAGGCGCTCAAGTTCCGCGTAGTGGGCGTCCGTTGCGTGCCTCGCCTCGTGCGGGTGGATCCCTGCCGCGGCGTAGATCCAATCGTGTGCCTCGGCGTAGGGAACGGCTGCTCCGAGCTTTTCGGCCTCCGGTCCGTTACCGATCGCCAGCACCGTGCCGACTCCAGCCGCCCGGGCGCGATCGAGCATGGCATCGCGATCCGCGTCATAGTCGGAGACGTCCACGTGAGCGTGCGAATCGATCAGGTTCATCATTCCAGTAGGACAGGCTTGAAGCCTGTCGGTTTTCTCTTCGCAAATCGCAGAACCCAACAGGCTTCAAGCCTGTCGGTTTTCTCTTCGCCAATCGCAAAACCCAACAGGCTTGAAGCCTGTTCTACTTCAGCCTCGACCCAACGGGCACATCTTCCAGAAATCCGGCCAGCACCGGCGCGCCATCCGGCAAGGAAGCCGCGACAATCATGCCGTTTGATTCGACCCCGCGCAGTTTCCGCGGCTGCAAATTCGTCACCACCACCACTTTCCGCCCCACGAGGTCCTCCGGCTTGTACGCTAGCGCCAGGCCCGCGACGATTTGGCGAACTTCATCGCCGATATCGACTTGCAGTTGCAGCAGCCGGTCCGCGCCGGCCACGCGCTCGGCGGTCTTGACCTGACCAACGCGCATCTCCACTTTGGCGAAGTCCTCGATACCAATTTTGGCTGCGGCTGCAACCGCGGGTGCTGCGGCGGCGCCGGGTCCTGCTGGAGCGCTGGCAGCTGCGGCAGCCGGGGTCTCCGGGGCTTTGTTCTGTTCCTGTTCCATGGCTTCAATCCTCGCAATCGTTTCGGATTTTTCAACGCGTGGGTAAATTCCTTCCGGCTTCCCTGTCTTGGTCCCGGGTTTGAGCTGTCCCCAGGAGAGAATGTCCAGCTGGACTCCACTCAGCGGTTCCGTCTGCCCCAATTGATTCCAAATTTTTTGCGTCGCTTGCGGCAGCACGGGGTGCGCCAGCGCCGTGGCGATCCTCAGGCCTTCCGCAGCCGTATACAGCACGGTCGCCAAGCGTGCTCGATCCTCCGGCTTTTCGGCAAGGGCCCACGGTTTTTCGACGGTGATGTATTTGTCGATCATGCCGACGATCTCCCAGATCGACTCCAGCGCCAGCGAAAAACTGAAGCGGTCGTACAGATGCAACACCTTCATCAGCGCCTCGTTGGCAAATTCCGCAGTGCTGGGGGCGCCTGTTTCCCCACCCTCCTTCGGCCCGGGCATTGGAATTTCGCCGCCAAAGTAGCGCTCGATCATCGTGAGCGTGCGGCTCGCCAGGTTGCCAAGTCCGTTCGCGAGATCGCTGTTGTACCGCGTGACCAGCGCATCATAAGAGAAGCTGCCATCCTGTCCGAACACGATTTCGCGCAACAGGTAGTACCGCAGCGGTTCGATTCCCATCACGCTGACGATGGGGCGCGGCCTCACTACGTTGCCACGCGATTTGCTCATCTTTTCGCTGTCAAACAGGAGCCAGCCGTGCGCCCAAATTTGCCTGGGCAGCGGCAAATCCGCCGCCATCAGGAACGCGGGCCAATAGACCGCATGAAATCGAATAATTTCCTTGCCGACGATATGCAGATCCGCCGGCCACAGTCCGCGTTGGTCGTAATTCGGGCCGCCCACGGCGCTCAGATACCCTATGAGCGCGTCAAACCACACATAGAAGACGTGCGGCGCCTCGCCCGGCACCGGAATGCCCCACCGGATCGTGGTCCGCGTAATTGAAAGATTTTTCAGGCCGCCGTTCACGAAGCTCAGAACTTCGTTGCGGCGGCTCTCGGGCTGAATAAAATCGGGGCTGGCCGCATAGAAATCGAGCAGCTTTTGCTGAAATTCGGAAAGTTTAAAGAAATAGTTTTCTTCCGTGACGGTTTCCGTCGGCCGCCCGCAATCCGGGCAAGCGTCTCCCGGCCCGGCATCCACCACGTAGGCATTGTCGTGCACGCAGTATTGCCCCGTGTAGTGGCCCTTTACGATGAAGCCGTTATCCCGGCAGCGCTTGAACAGCCATTGCACTGTGCGGTGGTGCTTTTCGTCCGTGGTGCGGATGAATTCGTCGCCCGGAATCCCCAGTTCGTCCCACAGCCGCTTCCATTGCACAGAGATTTCCGTGGAAAATTCCTGGGGTGACTTCCCGGCTTTTTGCGCCGAGCGCTCGACGTTTACACCGTGTTCATCCGCGCCCGTGGTCATGAACACGTCGAATCCCCGCATGCGCTTGTAACGCCGGATCACATCCGCAACGATCGTCGAGTAGGTGTGTCCGATGTGGGGAAGGCCGTTGGTGTAATAGAGAGGAGTCGTCAGGTAATACTTTGGCTTGGCTCGGGGAGTGCTCATTCGCCCTTTCCGTCTGAAGTACCGGCCACATCCTAAATCAGCAGGCCACCCTCCGGCGCCGGCAGCCTCCTCGCTGGAAGCACGAATGCGATAGTAAGCGCGCCATCCGATGCTGTCAAATCACTGCACGTGACTGAAAAGGGGCCTGCGGCAGCAATCCCAGTGTTGTACAACAGAAAGGGACACGCCAGGCTCGGCGTGCCCCTCTAGATGTTGCGAAAAAGCAAGACCTGCTGATTCACCTTACTCAGGGTTGTGCTGGCGGCTGGTCGTTTCCACCTTTGGGACCTCCACCGTGCTCATGCCCGAATTTCTTTTTCTCCACGAGTGTGGGCGGGGGATTCAGACCGAACGGCGGGGAAAATAAGGAAGCGCTCGGAGACGGATTGTAGCCGCTCAATTGATAGGTTCTCGTGCCAAATCGAGGATCACTGTGATCCTCCTTGATCACGAGTTTCAACTCCGGGCAATACACGCGATGAGTAGTGATAGTGGCGGCGGTAGGTCCACTCGCAAGCTGAATCTGAATCGTGTGACTAGTCGTCGTCGTTTCCGCGTCGTTACACGGAAAGCCGGAACTATCATCAGCGGCTACTGACGGCTTAGGACGCTCCCCTCCATCAGCCTCATAATTCGGCATCCTGTCACGCCAGTTTGCCGGGGGCGTGCCCGGATGAATCGGAAACTGTTGATACGTCCCCTTGGTCACGTTCACTATGTAATCCATCATTGTCGATAAGTTCTTCACATGAATGAATTGCACAGCGCTGCCTTGAGACGCCCAGGAACCCATCCCGGACAGGGTCACCTCGCGATACGTGTCCCCGTTGGCGTCACCTGCAATTATGCCGGTTGTCGTGTTGGGAATAGTGCTTGTCGCGCCGCCCACAAGCACAGGGACCAGACTCTTAATTGTGAATGTGAACTGATACTGCGGACAAGGCTTGGCAGAAGTGGGAACACAGTTTCGCTGAGTCCCTATCAGGCCGGCGGGACCAGCCGACCCTGCGCCTTGAAGTCCGAAACCGCCTTGCACCTGCGAATCTTGCGCGCCAGCCACCTGAGCCAAACCGAAACCAACCACCCCCACCAAAGCTGCAACGACTGCTTTCTTTCTCACGTTCATGATCCTCCCTTGCCTGAAACGAGTGCTCGAACCTGAAATTCCCCTGGAAAAAATAATTCGACGGATACGGCCCCGCCGAATGCTACTGAACCAATTTCACCGCGCGCGGCCAGCCATCTTCACCCACGAGCACATCCGCCGGTATCAACTCCTCGTCCGCGGTTTCTGCGATTGGGTAACCCAATTCCGAAAGCGAGGCCCTCGTCAACTGGACGCGCACAACCATGCCCGGATCGTCGGAGGAAATCCCCGCAGTGAACGGCACGGGCACGAAATCCGATGGCACGAACGTCTCACTCGTAGAAGTGTCTGGAATTTCCACCTCAGCGTCCTGCGTCGATTCCTCCTGTACCGTCGATGCCGTCCCTTTCGCCTCCATCGGTTGCTTTGATTGAGACGAATCACTTCTCCCCGGCGCAGACTTTGGCTGCCCCTTCGACCGCCCGGCGCCTATCCAGAGAAAAATAAGCAGCACTGCGGCTGCGGCTCCCACGCCGGCCCACTCCAAGATATGCCGCCACGACGCGCGCCGGTGGTGGCTGCGAAATTCCGCGAGCAACGACGCCTCCACATGGGCGGGCGTCTGCTCTGCTCGCGAGCTTCTGCCCATCATTACCGAAGCGTCTGCCAGAACCGCCGCTTCCAACATCCGCTCCGCACAACGCCGGCAGTGCGTGGTGTGTTCCAAAACCGCTTCACGCACATTCACATCCAGCAGTTCCATGCGCACAAATCCGTGGACGACTTCATCGAATTCCCGGCACGTCATTTCCTTCATGTTTTTCCTCCTGGGCGCACCCAGTTTGCCCTGGCCCCAATCCGTGCCGGACGCAGCTTGTCCAGCAGAATTGAACGCGCTCGATTGAGCCTGGACCTCACCGTTCCTACCGGACAATCCAGCAAAGTCGCCGCTTCGCTATAACTCTTTCCCTCCAGGTCGCACAGCATCACCGGTTCGCGATAATGATCGGGGAGCGTCTGTATGGCTTCGCGCAACAACTCCGCAATTTGCGCGCGCTCCAGACCTTCCAGAATCATTTCCGCCTGGCCGGGCGTTGCGGGAGAGTGGCCATTCCCGTTGGGATGTCCCATATCGCCACTTTCCCGGACCGAATGTCCCTGCCCTGATTCGGAGGATAAAGGTAAGTAGCGGCCCTCTTTTTCGTGCAACTTGCGCAAGTGGTTGCGGGCGATGCCGTAAAGAAATGCGGCAGGAGTTCCCTTCTCCTCGTCATAATTGCCGGTATGCCGAATCAGCGTTAGAAATGTCTCCTGAACGATGTCGGCGGCCGATTGCGGGCTTCCGCACATGTGCACCGCATACCTGTAGAGCCCACCCTGATGGCGGCGGTAGAACTCCAAAAAAGCGTCGTCATCACCCGCAGCGAGACGCCTCAACAGTTCGATATCGCGTGTTTCGACAGGCTCTGCCATCTACCCTGGTTGGACGTCTCTCCCGCGTTTACATTAAGAATTGCTTTTCCAGGCAGGAGGAGTTCCACTTTCTTGGCCCGATCGCCATTGCCCATACGCGCTGCGCACAGGGGCCTTAGTATATTCTTTTGAGTCCTCCTGCGCTCTTCTAAGCAATGGGCAAGCACGCTGCTGGAAACGTCCGCGGGCTGCTGTTAAGATGCCTCCAGGCGATGAAACGCTGTTACAAATCTAGCCATTGAGCGTTACGATTTTCGCTGGGGGAGGCGAAAGACCATGCAACGCAATTTCCTGCGCAAGATTCCGGCTGCGCTAGCGATCACACTCTTGACGGCAGGCCTGGTATCCTTGACCAGCACGCGCGCGCAAAACTCGGGTGGCGCCGCGCAAATCCTGCGGGGCGAAGGTTCGTTCAACGACTGGTCGAATGAGCGCCCGGGCAACCGGTATCTCATCGAGGCGTCCGATTTGCCGAAACCGTACGCCACGGACTCCGCGCCCAATCAATCCAAAGTCGTTCCTCGTCCCGCGGACGCCTGGCCAAAGGTGCCGGATGGTTTCAAGATTGACCAGGCTCTCACAGGCCTGGACCAGCCTCGAACGATTGTCAGCGCGCCGAATGGAGACCTGTTTCTTGCGGAGAGCACTCCAGGCCGCATCCGCGTTCTGCGCGGGTTTGGCGGCGACGGGAAGGTCGTCACGAACGAAGTATTTGCCACAGGCCTCACAATGCCGTATGGAATCGCGTTTTACCCTCCCGGGCCCAATCCACAGTACGTCTATATCGGAAACACGAATTCCATCGTCCGCTTTCCCTATAAGAATGGGGACTTGAAAGCCGGCGGGCCGGCGCAGATTGTCGTCGCGACCCTCCCCGGTGGCGGAAAATATGGCGGCGGGCACTGGACGCGCAGCCTGGTGTTTTCAAACGACGGCAAGAAGCTCTATGTCGGGGTCGGCTCTCAGGCAAACGTTGCCGATGGCGAAGCGGAAACCAATCGCGCCGATGTGCTCGAATTTAATCCCGACGGAACCGGGCAACGAATTTACGCCGCGGGCGTTCGAAACGCTTCCGGCCTGGCCATGCATCCGCAGACGGGCCAACTGTGGGTCGCGGTGAATGAACGCGACGCTCTGGGCGACGATCTCGTGCCCGACTACGTCACGCATATCCAGGAGAGCGGATTCTATGGCTGGCCCTGGTATTACACGGGACCCAATCAAGATCCGCGATTTGCCGGCAAGCATCCCGAGCTGAAAGAGAAAGTCATTGTTCCGGATGTGTTGTTGCAATCCCATTCCGCTCCCTTGACGCTGGCATTTTATGAAGGCAAACAATTCCCCGCCGAATATCGCGGAGATCTGTTCGTGGCTTCGCACGGTTCCTGGAACCGCGCCCACCGCACGGGGTATAAAGTCATGCGCGTGTTTGCGCCGAACGGAAAGGCCACGGGCGAGTATGAAGATTTCGTCACGGGGTTCGTAGTGAACGATGCCAATGTTTGGGGCCGTCCGGTAGGCGTGACCGTGGCCGGCGACGGCGCGCTGGTGTTCACCGACGACGGGTCGAATAGCGTCTGGCGCGTGACTTACACCGGAAAGCGTGCTGGGGATTGATCCAGAGTAGGACAGGCTTCCAGCCTGTCTGCTTTTGAATTTTGTGGCAAGAAGGACGACACACCCCCAGCCACAGAAGTCAAAAGCAGACAGGCTGGAAGCCTGTCCCACTTTTTCGTCTTCACCTTTTTCTTCTCAGATGGGAGCCACTTGGTACACGTTCTAGTAGCCCGCGTTCGCGCCGCCCTCGCGGCGCATATCCGCCAGCACTACCAGCAGGATGTCCCCATTGTCACGGAGAAGCCCCCCCGCATCGAGATGGGCGAGGCCGCTACGCCCGTGTGCTTTGAGCTGGCCAAGCGCCTGAAACGCGCTCCGCGGCAGATCGCGCAGGAAATTGCCGCGCAGCTTCCGCCGATTGACGGAGTCGAGCGCGTGGAAATCGCCGGCGGCGGCTATGTGAATTTTTATTTTTCGCGAGCCGCATTCCTTGCCGCATCCCTGAAGGAAGCAGATGCGCAGCGGGCGGGCGCCGCTTCCGATGCGCCGAAATGCATCGTGGAACATACCAACATCAATCCCAATAAGGCCGCGCATATCGGCCACCTGCGCAACGCCGTGCTGGGCGATACGTTCGTGCGCCTGCTGCGCCGCGCCGGGCAGCGCGTGGAAGTGCAAAATTACATCGACAATACCGGCGTCCAGGTTGCAGACGTGGTCATCGGCTTCCTGCACATCGCTAAAAAAACTCCCGCGGAAGTTCGTGCACTGGCCGCTGAGCCGAAATTTGATTATTACTGCTGGGACTTGTATGCGAGCGTGACGCATTTTTTTGAGGAAGACAAATCGCGACTAACGCTGCGCGGCGAAATGCTGAAATCGATCGAAGACGGTTCGGGCGAAGCCGCGGAAATGGCCAACATCGTCGCGCCGGCCATTGTCCGTTGCCATCTGCAAACGATGGAACGGCTGGGAATCGAGTACGACCTCTTGCCCTGCGAGAGCGAAATTTTGCACCTGAAATTCTGGGATGCGGCATTCGAGCTGCTCAAGCAGCGCAATGCAATCCATCCTGCTGGCTCAGGAAAAAATGCCGGTTGCTGGGTGATGCGCATGAACGAAAGCGCGGACGGCGGCGACGCAGCTGGCCCCGACGCGAGTGGCGAAGACGACGACGCAAAAATAATCGTGCGCTCGAATGGAACCGTCACGTATGTCGGCAAGGACATTGCCTATCAACTCTGGAAATTTGGATTGCTCGGGCGCGATTTTCTGTACGAGTTGTTTTACACGTATCCCGCCGGCCACATGCTGTG
>Ga0210409_10001463_pt1 | contig 30938 bp, 22 predicted proteins | sample IncBWH17MmetaG_FD_161649 | JGI IMG/M metagenome (GOLD analysis project Ga0210409, IMG submission 161649) | Forest soil microbial communities from Barre Woods Harvard Forest LTER site, Petersham, Massachusetts, United States - Inc-BW-H-17-M | ecosystem: Environmental > Terrestrial > Soil >...
CTCCGGCCCCGGTTCCAGCCTCGGCCCCCGCACCTACCACGCCCCAACCGCCAGCTGCCGCTCCCGCTCCTGTCGTTTCCGCCCCCGCAACTGTCGAATTGGCTCCAGCACCCGTCGCTGCTGATTCCGACGCACAGGTCAAAGCTCGCGCCGCTTTGCGTCAACAAATGGGCCAGCCGCCGCCGGTACAGGCGAATCCCGCCGCCGCGGCTGCGGTTGCGGCCACGCCCGCCGAGCAGCCGGCGGATTTCCGCAGAGTTGCCCAAATCAAGGGTATCGTGATTGTGAGGGCTTTGAAAGAATTCAAGCCCGACGGCGTGCCTTTAAAGCCGGGGCTGACTGTAACGGGCAATCCCTTGCTGGAGCGGTCCCAATTCGCCAGGATCGCAGCCCGCTATCTGGACCAGCCGATGGACGAGACCCGGATGCGGCAATTCCAGCGCGAAATCATTCTTTATTATCGCAGCCACGATCGCCCGTTAGTCGACGTGCTCTATCCGGAACAGGACGTGAGCAACGGAATGCTGCAAGTAATCGTCATCGAGGGCCACCTCAAAGAGATTAGGGTGCAGGACAAACAAGGCAATCCTTATACCAATGGGTGGAGCGGAGCGAAGTTTATTCAAACTTCCATTCATCTGCGCACCAACGACGTGATCTCCTCCTCGCGCGTCTCCAAGGACCTCAGCTGGCTCAATCGCAATCCGTTTCGGACGGTGGACGCGCTCTATGAGCCCGATCGGCGCGAATACGGCATGACCTCGCTGCTGTTGCGCGTCGATGAACAGCGCCAGTGGAGTGCCGATTTCGGCTACGAGGACTCCGGAAGCACGATTACCTCCGAAGATCGCCTGATTGCCGGTTTTACCTGGGGCAAAGCGTTTGGACTCGAAGATAATCAGTTCCGCTATTCGTTCACTTTTGATCCTAGTTTCGAACTTCTCCGGGTGCATTCGGCAAGCTACTACCTTCCCCTCCCGTGGCATCATGGCCTGCGCTTGAGCGGCTACTATCTCGATGTCACAGGCGAACTCGGTGGGGGAACCACCCTGAGCGGTTCCGCTTACCAGGCCATTTTGCGTTACGAGGTGCCCCTTCCTTCCATCGGGAAGTTCCAGGAAGAAGCTTCCGTCGGGCTCGACTTCAAGGAGAGCGACAACAACCTCTTCTTCAATGCAGTGAGTTTTTTTAACACCCCCACCGAGATTTTCCAGGTGGCCGGCGGCTATAGCGCCACCCTCGGCGATTCTTGGGGCCAAACCTCGTTAAGTATCCAGGGCTACTACAGTCCGGGCGGCATCACCACACTAAACTCCGATCCCGCTTTCGAACTCGCCCGGCCGCTTTCCAAAGCCAACTACGCCTACGGCCGCGCAAGTGCCGAGCGCGTGACCAGACTTCCCGGGGATTTCAGCTGGATCATTCGCGCCATCGGTCAGGTCGCCAGCGGGAACCTGCTGCCGAGTGAACAATTGGGCATGGGCGGTTACGCCACGGTGCGCGGGTACGAGGAACGTGAGGGCAACGGCGATGAAGGCTATTTTTTCTCCAACGAACTGCGCACTCCGGCGGTGAGTTTGGTTCACTTGTTCACCAAAAAGTTCACTTTCGAAGACAAACTCCAACTGCTTGGCTTTTGGGATTATGGCGAGATCTCCAACGTCCATCTGCTCTCGTCCGAACGTCCCGAGTACCACTTCTCTTCCGTCGGGCCGGGCTTGCGCTATACGCTCTCAACCCACTTCTCCTTGCGCTTTGACTACGGCTGGCAACTGCACGATAGTGGGTTGAGTCCTGTGCAACAAAATTCGCGAGCCCATTTGGGTGTTGTGGTAACGTATTGACTCGTGCTGGCGCAGTTTCCGCGAAGTGTATGTTTCTGAGGTCGGTCACGATGTTCCGGCAGCGGTTTGCGTTGGCCGTTTTGACCAAAGCTTTGCTCAGACGAGTGTGCCCTTTCGTCCAACAACGCCCAGCGCGCTGCCAGGTCCCGCGCCGGTGTTCTGCGGAGTGATTTTACTATGGAATCCTACTTATCCGAAGAAGCTTTATGGGCCAGCGGTGTGGCCGCCCGATTAAAACTGATCCAGGCTAACTTCGCCGATGATCCTTCTTCGGTCCGCCAGGGCTACATTACCGAGGAGATTGAGCGCGCCCTCAAGCCGGTCTCCCCCACCCGGCGAAAAGCCTTCCTCGATTGCCTGGCCGAGCGGTTCCCCGCTTGGGAGGGCGTCCGTTCTACGGCTGAAAGTGACCTCAAAGTCGGCTCGGCCCCGCTTCAGCCCGAGGAGTTGGTGGCCAAATTGGTCGAACTGGCTCCCACGCTTTCACCGGAGGCTCGGGCCGCCTTCGCCGGCCAACTACAATCCGTGGGCTTGAGCATCAAAGAGTCGGCCGACGCTTTCCTGGAGCTGCCGCCCGAGCTTCAAAAAAAGCTTGGTTTGGCGGCCGGCAAACGATTGCAACTGGAGCGGGCAATTAAGTTGCTGGCGATTACCGCCGATTTGGCGGTCGTGCTGGACCAACTGGCCTGGGCCCTGTGGAAGCAGGTCGCCCCCAAGTCGGCGATCCGCAAAGAATCGGAGCTGAGTCGATTGTCCGGATCGTATTTGGCTGGGGATGCGGAAATCTCGACCGCACAGCTTAGCCAGCCTGTCGAGAAAACCAGACGGTTGATCGCCGGTCTGCTCGGCGCCATTGGCCGTGCCGGTTCGTCCTATGCCAAAAAGTACGTCACCCGCTTGTCCCCCGAAGTCATCGAGGATTGGGCCAAGATGGAGAAGAAATGGAATGAAAGCCTCGAGAGCGCCTGCTGGCGCAAGTTCGTTCAGCAGGCCAGGGAACACGCTTCCGAGCCCGCCATCGAGCATGAGATCCAGGAAGCAGTCGCCAAAGCGGCGGAAAATCTGATTCTCGGCCGTGTGGCCGGCTGATCACTACCCATGTCCATCAAAATTCACTGGCAGGAAGGGCTGTTTCTTCAGCCGCATCATCTTCAGCGGATGCAAAGAAGCTTTGAAGATGACGTTTCGTCTGAGCGGCGTTTAAGCTGGCCTTATCCCTATGGAGTCATCGAGGCCCGGCTCTCTCGAGACGAACTCGAGAACAAGCGGGTGCGCTTCGACAAACTCCGCGCCGTGATGCCCAGCGGACTGGAGGTCAATTTTCCGGCCTCAGCTGAGCTGCCTTCTCTGGATATCGCGCAGGCTTTTTCCAAAGGCGCGGGTAGTTTCACCGTTTTGCTGGGTGTGCCTCTCTGGCAGGGCAGCCGGGCCAATACGGTGCCCACCGTGCAGGATTCCGATTCCCGCGCCAAGCTGCTCTACCGGGTGGCCGAATTGGAGTGCTACGATGAGAACACCGGCGAAAATCCCAAACCTGTCCAGGTCCGCAAGATTAATTCACGTTTGATTTTTGAGCACGAAGATGTTGCCGATATGGAAGTGCTGCCACTGTTGCGCATTGTGCGCGCCACCGGGGAGGATGTCGGCCTTCCCAAGGAGGACCCCGAATACGTTCCGCCGTGCATGGTGCTCAACGGATCACTGGTCTTGCGCGAGATGGTCCGCGACCTCGTCAGCCAAATCGAGGCCAGTCGCAAGGAACTCGTCGTCCAAGTGACCCGGGGCGGCTTCAGTATCGACACCATGCGTGGAGTTCAGTTCGAGCAGTTGATGCGATTGCGCACTCTCAACCGCTATAGCGCCCGCCTTCCTTCCCTCATCCAGGCGCCCGTCACCATCCCGTTCGAATTGTACCTGCACTTGCGCGAGTTGCTGGCGGAATTGGCTTCGCTTCATCCTGACCGGGACGAATTCGAATGTTCCCCGTACCGTCACGATAACCAGTTTCTGTGCTTTCGCGAGCTGGCTAATAAAATCCGATCGTTCCTCCGGGGAGCAGTGGCGCCCAGCTTTCTTAAGCTCGCGTTCAAGGATGTGGGCGGCTTGCTTACCGTCCATTTCGAGGCGGAGCATTTCTCACAACCGAATGCCTACTTCCTGGGCATCAAAACCAAGCTCGATCCCACCTTGCTTGCCCGCTATGTCGAAGATGGCGATAAGTTCAAGCTGATGCCCCAAAGCCTGGCCACTCGCGCAATCCGTGGCATCGAGCTAAAGGAAGAGCGCCATGCGCCGCTGGAACTGCCCGCCGCCGCCGACTTGCATTATTTCCGGCTCGAACGAGCTAACAGCGCCCGCATGTGGCAGCAAATCCAAACCGAGAAAACTGCCGCCATCCGCTGGACCGGCAGCGAATTGGACTGGTCGGATGCCAATTTCACTCTTTATATGACCGTGCCCGCCGGCACCGCCAAGCCATGACTTTGCTCGAACTAACAGAACCACTTTTTCAATACATCTGTCGGCTCAACCGCATCGGCCGGCGCGGCCCCTCCGCCAAGTCGAGCGACACCACTTTCATGCCCAAATCCGCCGTTGCCGCCGCGGCCGCCGCTCGCGGAGCCAATCTCGACGATGTCGTGGCCCGATCCGAGATTAAGGCGCTCCTGGAAGACATGATGTCCAAGGCCGCCACCGATTTGCGCCTCTCCCAGCAAGCCCGCAAGATCGAGCTGCCCTTGATTTTCTTCATTGATTCCATGATTTCGGAGAGCGCTCTGCCTTTTGCCGCCCAGTGGAATCAGAACCGGCTCGCCTATGAGCGCCAGGAGCTCGCCGGAGACGAAAAGTTCTTCGATCTTCTGGATGAGGCTTTGAAGGAAACCGGCGAAGATGCCGCCGAGCGCCTGGCGGTTTTTTATATCTGCATCGGCCTGGGCTTCGCTGGAATCTATTTCAAACAGCCCGAGTTCCTCCGCAAGACCATGCTGAGCATCGCTCCGCGGATCCGGCATCTGGTGGAGAATGATCAGACCGCCAGGATCTGCCCCGAGGCCTACCAGGGCGTCGATACGCGCAACCTCGTGGAGCCCCCCAGCAGCCGCATGGTGCTGGTTGGCATTGTCTTTGCCTGTTTCACGTTCGCCGTGCTGATTTCCTATGTGCTCATGTACCGCGAAGCCTCCAAAAACCTGAACTATTCCATTGAGGAAGTGCTCCGGCAGGACCTTGCCGCGGAGCAGCTCAAATAAACCGGCCTATGGATGACGTACTCAAGGTTCTAAAAGCCATCGTCTCATCCTTTTCCGAATTCGGGTCGATTCCCAAACCGATCCGGGTCTGTATCGCGCTCTTTAGCGGCATTTTCGGGTTTTGCCTCATCTTCGTTTACGCCCACCTGAGCAAACAACAAACAATCTTCCTGGTAGGCGCCATCGTGATTATGGGCGTAGTTACCGGCGGGTACTACCTCTTCAAAGGCCGCCCGGGGAAGGAGTCGGGCTCTCAGCAACCGCCAGGTGAATGGGAGCAGGCACCCTCCACGCCACCGCCCAGCCCGATCGCCCCTGCCTCCCGGGTCCCGGTTCAGTCTCATGCCACGGAACACTTCTGGGATGCGCCTGCTCGTAATCGTCCTGCAGCGGTCCAGCGCCAGGCCCAGCCTGTTGCCGCAGCCGCGGCTTCCTCAGTTGTCCGCGGCCCGCTCCAAACCGTGACTTTGCTCGAGTTAACGGAGCCCCTTTTTCAGTACATCTGTCGCTTGAATCGCATCGCCTGCCGTGGAAAATCCGGGGAAACCACGACGTTCCTGACCAAAACAGCCGCCGCCGCCTCAAGCGCGGCCCCTGCCGCGGCTCCCGCCCGGGGAGCCAGCCTGGACGAGGTAGTGGTTCGTTCAGAGATAAAGGCGCTCCTGGAGGACCTGATGAGCAAGGCGTCCCTGGATTTGCGGCTCTCGCAGCAGGCCGGCAAGATCGAGTTGCCCTTGATTTTTTTCATCGATTCGATGATTTCGGAAAGCGCCTTGCCCTTCGCCGCTCAATGGAACCAGCACCGGCTCGCGTATGACCGCGAGGAACTGGCTGGAGACGAGAAGTTTTATGACCTCCTGGATGAAACGCTCAAGGAGAGCGGGGAGGATGCGGCCGAACGCCTGGCAGTGTTTTACATTTGCATCGGGCTGGGCTTTACGGGGATCTATTTTAAACAGCCCGAATTTCTGCGCAAGACCATGCTCAGCATCGCTCCGCGGATCCGGCATCTGGTGGAGAATGATCAGAGCGCCAGGATTTGTCCCGAGGCCTATCAGGGCATCGACACCCGCAACCTGGTTGAACCCCCCGGCAATCGCATGGTGCTCGTCGGCCTTGTCTTTGCCTGTTTCACTTTGGCCGTACTTATCTCGTATGTGCTCATGTATCGAGAGGCCTCGAGGAATCTACACAATTCCATCGAGGAAGTGCTCCGTCAGGACCTGGCACCCGAGCAGACCCAATAGACCCCGTAACCTATGGATGACGTATTAAAGGTTCTAAAAGCAATCGTTTCCTCCTTCTCGGCTTTCGGCTCGATCCCCAAGCCGATCCGAATCTGTGTGACCGTGTTTGGCGCCGTTTTCGGCTTTTGCCTGATCTTCGTTTACGCGCGCCTGGATAAGAGCCAGAAGATTTTCCTGACCATTGCCATCGTGCTCATGGCCGTGGTTACCGGCGCCTACTACACCTGGAAGAGCTGGAAGGACAAGCAGCAGAACAAGCAGTTCGGCGGTGAAATCTCACAGCACAGCTCGGCTACCCCGCGCGGGCTCAGCGATCCCGGCCAGCGCGCCCGGCTGGACGACATGCGCAAGAAATTTCAATCCGGCGTCGACGCTTATAAATCGCGCGGCAAGGACCTTTATAAGCTCCCTTGGTACGCGATCGTCGGCGAGCCTGGCTCCGGCAAAACCGAGGCGGTTCGTCATAGCAACGTCGGTTTTCCCCCGGGCATGCAGGATGAATTCCAGGGCGTGGGCGGCACCATCAACATGAACTGGTGGTTTACCAATTACGCCGTTTTGCTCGATACGGCCGGCCGCCTCATGTTCGAGGAAGTCAAGCCGGGCGAAACCAGCGAGTGGAAGGAGTTTCTTAACCTTCTCAAAAAGAACCGCCCTAATTGTCCCATCAACGGCCTCTTCCTGATTATCCCTTCCGACAGCTTGATTAAAGATTCCGCCGACGCCATTCAAAACAAGGCGGGCAAAATCGCCCAGCAGCTGGATGTGATCCAGCGAGTGCTCGATGTGCGCTTCCCTGTGTTTGTGGTCGTCACCAAATGCGACAAGATCAACGGTTTTCGAGAATTCTTCGACGGTTTGACCGACCCGCAGCTTCAGCATCAAATGATGGGCTGGTCCAACCCCGATCCCCTGGACGAGCCTTTCAAGCCCGACCTGGTTGACAAGCATCTCGAACAGGTCGCCGCCCGGTTGCGCCGGCGGCGGCTTGGCTTGTTGCGGGATCCGGTACCCGAGAACGCCGAAGGCCGTCGAACCGACGAGGTCGATTCCCTCTATGCGCTGCCTCACAGCCTGGAGATGATTGCTTCGCGCCTGCGCCGGTATCTCGAGACTATTTTCATCGCGGGAGAATGGTCAGCCAAGCCTTTGTTCCTGCGCGGCATTTACTTTTCCTCGGCGATGCGCGAGGGCGCCGCCCTGGATGCGGAATTGGCCGATGCCATCGGCGTGAGTGTCGATGAGTTGCCCGAAGGCAAGGTGTGGGAACGGGAACGCGCTTATTTCCTGAGGGATCTCTTTATCGAGAAAGTCTTCCGGGAGAAGACCCTGGTTACGCGCGCCACTAACACCAAGACCATGCTTCGCGGACAGCAAATTGCCCTCTACACCTTCGGCTTTCTTGGGCTCGCCATATTTTCCGCCGTGGCCTGGTTTGCCACCGTTAATCTTCGCGGCGGTGTCAAGGATCAAGGCGATTACTGGCACGCCGTTTCGCGTGGCGGGTGGGAAAATAAGTTCTGGAAAGAGTCGATCGTGCCCACGCGAGGGGACGGTTCGTTCAAGTCCGAGCTCTCCACCAATACTTTGCTCGTGGATAACAAGACCGTGAACCTGGGACAATTCCACGAGAAACTTGTTGAACTGGCGCAGCAGCCTTTAAAGAAGAACCTGATGTTTCCAGGCCTGGCGGACAGGTACAACCAGAATAGCCGCAAGGCCCAAAGAATTGTCTTCGAGGCGGGTGTGGTGCGGCCCTTGATCGAGGCCACTCGGCAGAAAATGCAGCATGATGACGGGGACATCGCCGCCGCGCAATTCCAGCCGGACGCCCTGGCCGTGCTGATCCGGATTGAGTCGGATATCCTCACCCGGGGCACCGGTACCAACACCGGGGAACTCTCGCTCGACCAATCCAGGAAATTCCTTGGAACCCTCGAAAACTACATTGCGGGCCGGGAGCTTCCTGTGGACACCAATTTGGTCTCGGTCATGGCCTGGACCTACTCCACCAACGACACCGCCAAGGGTTCCTGGGCGCCACGCTGGTTTACGGGGGGCCACGGCGGCAACAACACTCTGGCCGTTAATTCCGGCATCAATGCCGGCCTGGACGTTTTCGCGCGCAACGCGACCAATGGCCTGCAAACCTTCCTTTCTCAACGGAACCAAATCTCGTCCTTGCGGGATTCCGTTCGTCCCTTTGCCACCTACGAGGAGGCGCTCGTCGAGGCCGCCAAATCGAGTGTCGAAGATAAGTTCTACCAGGCCGAAGGCGCGGTAGAAAAAGCACGCCACGACCTGGATCAGAGTCTGGAAAAGGCTTCGCAGGAACCATTATTTGCCGGCGGCACTTTGCTTGCGAATGCGCAGCGCAAATTCAAGGAATCCCTAGCCTCCAGTGCGGGGGCCGCGTTCGATCGGCTTCGCGGGGTGAACGACGCTGCCCTTGCCGCCAATAAGGATTACTCGCTGTTCAAAGAAATCAAAACCCGCCTGGAGGCTATCCAGGCGCTCTTGAACACCCGGGTGAGCGAATTGGCGGCCAGCGGTGACCTCAACGAATTCCAAAAACTCGATGACACTTGTCTTTTGGACAACGCCTTCCGCAAGCGTGCCGACCTCTATAGCCAGGTCAAAAAATTCAGAGAAGCAAACCTCTTTGCGTCGGACAATCTGATTGGGACCAAGGGTGATCCCTTGGCAAGATTTCTCACCGAGAAGCTCGGCGGCCTTCGGGACGAGGCCGCCAAATACAACGGCAAGCTGACCAACGAATTCGCCACGGCCATCAATTATGAACTCAAACTCGCCCAGAAAAGCCAAATCCAGAAGTTCTTTGACGCCTACCTCAACCAGGCTACCACAATCCTCTCCGCGCTCACCGGCTTCCCTCTGGTCCGCGACCTGGACCATCGCGCGACGCTGGATGACTTCAAGGGCGCGGCCAAGAACCTCAAATACATCTCGGAGGATTTGAACTCGCAGAACTTCTCAACTTACGCGCCGCGAGATTCGTCCCAATGGAAGCAATTCGCCGCCCGCATCACCCAGCAGCAGGATCTGGCCAAGGCGCTGGTCGGCGATGAGGGTATCCTCGGCGCATGCACGATCAGCCTGGCCGCCTCCACGGATGCTACCAAGGCTGATGATGATTGGCAGGGACCCTGGCGCGACATGAAATTGATCTTCGACGGCGGCAGTAATGACCCAATCCGCACAGGATTCCCTGAGGATCAAAAACTGGGCGATGCGCCGCTGCAACAGAAGCTCGAATTGCGCCTCATCCAAAACATTAACGAAGCCAATCCCAAAACCGCCCGGGTCCCCACTTTGGAGTGGGGCCCCCTCGAGCTGATTCACAAATACCCCTCCGAACGCAACACGACCGACCCGCGGGTGTGGCTGGTACGAATCCCTGTGCCTGGCCCCGGAGCGACAGGCTTGATTCGCTTGAGGCTTCGCTTCGAACACGCGCTTCCGGAGTTGGATAAATGGCCAAAGCCGTGACGCCGGCACCAAACCTCCAGCCGCGATGACGGACTTTTTAAAAAAGTTTTTGCTCGAAGATCCGCGTCGGTTCAGCCCGAGCGGCCGTTTCGTCGCGCTGGCGGCTTTCGGCAAACACCCCGGTTGGGACGACCATGTAGAGGACCTCGGCCTGGAGACCGAAAGTTTGAACTTGGCTAAAACCACGCTCTACGTCAACGGTATCGGTGGTCAAATCGATTCCGGAGCCTGGGAAAAGCTGGACCCTGCCCAGCAGTTTCCCGCTTTTCAGCACATCTTCGTCTGGCAGCGCTCGGGACAAATCCTGCTGGGGCGATTGTGGTCTTCCAGCGATGGCAAGGGACGCAAACGTTACCCGATGGTGGTTTGCGTGCATTTCATGGGCGTCTCGTTGGGGTGGGCTTTGAAGCAAGGGCTGCCGGTCCTGGTGGACTTGGAGCAGGGCTGCGTTAATGCCACTTCCGCCGAAGAGGTGCGTTCATTGCTCTCCCGCAAGCGGGCCGCCTTGCGCGAGGCGTTGCAGTCCACGGATGGCAAGGGCGAATATGCTCCGGTGACTCCGGATGCGCTTCATCGGATCCTCAGTCCCTCCGCCGCTCCCAATCCCGAAGGTTTCAAGCGTGTTCTTTACCAGATCCACAGCCAGTTCGCCGGATTTGCTCCCGGAACCTTTAGCCTCCGCGCCAATCCCGCCGCGGTCCGTGTTCAACAAATCCGCGTGCCCGCCGCCGCCCAAACTCCCGAACAAGCCTTGCTCTTTTGGACCCGGTTCTTCCTCGTTTACGTGGACGCCTCGGTGCCATTGCTGCTGGCCCTGCCCCTGGACGCCGATTGGATCGATATCACCGCTGGAGAACCCGAATCCCACGAAATGTTCTGCCTGCGCGCGAACCCCAAAGCCGTTCCCTTGGTCAGCGAGGTCCCGTACAAACTCGAAGAGGATTTCCGATCCAAGGCCGGCGCGTTTCTCGAGGCCTTCCAACGCGGCGAAACCACGCGGCCCAATCTCGAGTCCGCCCCTGCTTCGATCCCCGCCGGAGCTGCTCCCGCTAAAGGCGGCTTTCTGAAATGGCTTGGGTTCGGTCTTATTCTGCTGCTCGGGGCCGCCGCAGCCGTGTGGTTCGTCCAGCACAGCAGCCATTCAACCGCGCCGCTAAATGCGTCTCAGGCAAAACCTGTCAGCGCGGGAGCGGGCACCAAGCCGCAGGGCCCTGGCTCCCCCTCTGGGACAGGCGAGATCTCCCAGGCTGCCGCCGAGAAATCCAGGATGCAACATGACGCGGAGGTGGCTCGTCTGGCTGAGGAAAAAAAGAATGCCGACGCCGTCGCGGCGGCAGAAAAGTTAAAAGCCGAAACGGAGGTTGCCGCTAAAGAACAGGAACGCCGATTGGTTGAAGCGGCGGCAAGGGAAAAGCAGCGCCAGCTTGCGGAGGCCGCTGCCAAGGAAAATGAAAAACAACTTGCCCAGGCTGCGGCTCAGGAAAAAGAGCGGCTCGCCGCGGCCGCAGCCAGATTGGAAACGGACAAGCAGGCCGCATTGCAGGAGCAGCAGCGCAAGGCTGCCGAGATCGCGGCGGCACCGGCCCAGCCGCTTGCCAAGACCGAATTGATTGCGGCTTCCGTGCCGTCAGCAGATAGCACCAAACCTGGCGTGCTTTCGGTGTCGGCGAATGTTTCGGCGGCCCGAGAGATGACGAATTCCATCGGCATGGTCCTGGTCCAGCTTCCTTCGGGCCTCTGGGTGGGCAAGTTTGAGGTTACCCAGGCCGAATATAAGCGTGTCATGAACACCAACCCGAGCCACACCAACTGGCTCGGCGACCTCCAACCTGTGCAGCAAGTCACCTGGCTTGAAGCGGTTGATTTCACGCGCAAGCTAAACGAACTCGAGCGGGCCACGCTGCCCGCCGGCGCGGCCTATTCTTTGCCCACGGAAAAACAGTGGCAAGACTTTGCCGGAGGCCAAAAGATTGAGGATGTGCCGGGAGCCACGTTGATCCGCAAAGGCCCTTCGCCAGTCGGTCGATCCGGGCCCGCGAACAAATTTGGCTTGTATGACGTGCTGGGCAACCTCTGGGAGTGGTGTCTGGATGACGCTCCCGGAGATCAGAAAATTCTTAAAGGCGGCGCCTTCAATAGCAACAATTACGATCGAACTTTGAGTCCGGACGTAAAATCCGTGAGCTGCGGGTTTCGCTGCATCCTGGCGCCGCCAGAAAACCGTTGAGAATCTTGGAAATCGTTGAGTGAGAACTTGAGTGGCAAAACTGTAGCCCATCTTTATGATAAACGTTGACGACCTGCTCAAACCCGTTGCCGCTGACAAACCTTGCGGCGAGGACTTCACTTATCACCCTTCCTTTCAAAACCTCGAAACTCTTTCGCGCGGCAAACCTGAAACGCAATTCAGCGCGGCCGAAGAGCCCGAATGGAAGGAAGTGCGCGAGACGGCCATCGAAGTTCTCAACCAGTCCAAGCACTTGTCCGCCGCCGTCATTCTGACTCGCGCCCTGCTCAAGCTTGACGGCTTGGAGGGTCTTCGCGACGGCCTGGCCGTCGTTCGAGGCCTCACCGAAAAATTCTGGCCGGACCTTTATCCCAAACTGGATCCCGAGGATAACAATGATCCCACCGAACGGCTCAATATCCTCAACAGCCTCTCCAGTTCCAAATTCTCGGTGCAGCTTGGCGAGCTTGTGCTTTGCAACTCCCCGACGATGGGCCGCATCACGCTGCAACAAATTCTCAACGCGAAGGATAAGCCCGACAAGCCACCCGCCTCCGGCACTCCTGCGGCTGCCGGCCCCGACCTCAATCAGATCAAGGCCGGCTTTCAGGATGCTGGCCCCGCGGCTTGCCAGGCCACTTTGGTCCTGGTCGAAGGTGCCACCGAACAGGCTCACGGCCTCGAAACCTTTCTCGATACCACCTTGGGTTCCGGCAAAGGAGTAAACTTTGAATCGTTGAACAAGCTCTTGAGCGAAATGAAACGCGCCCTCGAGCCCTACGCGGTCGACGAAGCCGCCCCTGCTTCTGAACCGGCCGCCGGTGAGGCGGCCTCCGTCGACAACGGCGGACCCGAGCGGCAGCCATCCAAAAGGGGACCTGGCATGTCCGGCTCGATTCAAAATCGGGCCGATGTGCTCAAAGCATTGGACCTCATCTGTGACTACTACCGGAAAAACGAGCCCTCCAGCCCGGTGCCGCTCATTCTTCAGCGCGCACACCGCCTGGTCGACAAGGATTTCATGGCCATCGTCAGCGACCTTACGCCCGATGCGCTCACGCATCTGCAGGTGATTACGGGCACCAAGACCGACAAATGAAGCCCGGCAAAGGGCGCGCGCCGGATCGCTCAAACGTTCGCCAACATCGATTTAACAGCAATCGCACCTATGAGCTACGAACTTAACCTCGGCAAAATGCGCGTCGGCGGCGGAACGCCGGCTCCCAGGAAATCCGGTCGTTTTCGCGTCGCCATGCTGGGCGATTTTTCCGCGCGAGCCAATAGCGGCAAACTCGACACCGGCGCCTCCCTGGCGGGACGCAAACCCTTGAAAGTGGATTGCGACAACCTCGAGGCCATCCTCAAGCGCTTCGCCGTCAAGCTGCGCCTGCCGCTCGACGTCAACGGCGGCTCAGTCGAGTTGTCGGTGAATTCCATGGACGATCTGCATCCCGACCAGCTGTATAACAGTCTGCCTATCTTCAGTGAATTGTCGGGACTTCGACAGCGGTTGAAAACCCCTTCGACATTTGCCAAGGCCGCCGCTGAAGTCCAATCCTGGGCCGGGGTGGAGCTTGCCCTTCCGCCGCGGTACCGGCCTCGTGGAGGAGCCATCCCGGCTAATGGTAAACTGAGCGACTTCGCTCGATTGGTCGGTGCCCCCACCGTCGCCGCCAAGTCGACCTTCTCCATCGCCGAATTATTGAAACGGGCTGTTGGGCCCTATGTTGTGCCCGCCAAAGACCCTCGTGCGGATAAACTGGTGGCTGCCGTTGACTCCGCCCTGGCAACCACGATGCGTTCGGTCCTGCACCATCCCGATTTCCAGTTCTTTGAGGCTTTATGGCGTTCGGTCGACCTTTTGGTCCGGCGCCTGGAAACGGATGAGAACCTGCAGATTGTCTTGTTCGACTTGACTGCCCAGGAAATCGCCGCCGATCTCAGCAAGGCCGATTCGCTGGAAAACTGCGGCCTTTACAAACTCCTCGTCGAGCAGCCCGCTCTGGACGCCGCGCAGGGACCCTTCTCAGTTGTTATTGGAAACTATATTTTTGAACAAACCCCGCCCCATGCGGAGCTGCTGGGGCGCATCGCTAAAATCGTGGCCCAAACCCAAACCGCCTTCATCGCGGGTGTCGGCAACAGCTGCCTGGAAACGAAAGTCGCCGATCTGCATCCCCTGATCCGCGACTCCTGGGGGGCTTTGTCACGACTGCCTGAAGCTGCCTATGTCGGCCTGGCTCTGCCTCGTTTCATGCTGCGCATGCCCTACGGCGAGCGCACCGACCCGATTGAGTCGTTTGATTTCGAAGAGTTCACGCCGCAAGCCGGCCTCAGTGGAATGCTTTGGGGAAATCCGGCGGTCATCGCCGGCCTCTTGCTGGGCGCCACTTTCACAAAGCAGGGCTCCAAAATGCAGCCCGGTTCCGTGCTGAGTCTTGGTGAAATGCCCTTCTATTACTATACCGACGCCGACGGCGACCAAACGGCTTTGCCCTGCACGGAACGCATGTTGAGTTCCAAAACCGCTGAATTGGTAAGCAAACATCGTTTCATGCCTTTGCTCTCCATCAAAGGCCGACCGGAGGTCCGCCTCGCTGGATTCGGCTCGCTCGCGGGTGGATTGCTCGCCGGCCCATGGCAGCCCGTCGCCAAGTCTTCCGCTTCAAAAGCTCCTCCCACACCCGAGCCGGAACCCGAGCCTGCCGAACCCGAGGAGGAATCTCAGCCCGCGGAGAGCGCCGAGCAAGAAACGGCGGAGACGGTCGAAGACGCAGCCGAGGAAACGACGGCAGTGGAGGGAGCGCCGGCCCAGGAACCAGCCGCCGATACCGCCGCCGACGCCACGCAAACCGACCCCGAGTTGGACAAGCTGTTGGCGGGTTTGACCGAAGAGCCTACTCCAGCGGCAGAGTCCGCTCCCGCGGAAGCTGGCACCGGTGAGAACGCAGAGCCCGAAATTGATCCGGAGCTAGCCAACCTGCTCAAGGAGCTAGGTTAACCGGTGGTCTTACTCTTACCGGAAGTTGCCGCTCAACCTAAAAAGGGGGGGCGTCCCGGCAGGGGTATCTCACCGGTCCAGGTCGTCGGGTCCCAGGCCTGCTCGGTTTTTTCAAACAAAGCGCTCAACTCTTTGCTTTCATCGCCTTGGATGTAGTACCGGCCGTCGTCAAAGATATTGATCATGGCGTAGTTATCCAGACGCAAAATAGTGCCCGTATCGAACGCAAACCGGTGCTGAAAGGCAATGTTGATGCCGGTGGGAATCAGAATGGCTTCGGCTTGCGCGACTGTCATATTTAAAACCTTAGGGCGTCGTATCGGAGGCTTTCGCCTGGGAGTGTGTGTCCGGTTCCTTCGAAGCCTTCTTGTCGGATTCGAGCCCTGTGGATTGTTGGGGCACCGCTTCCGCGGCGGGTGCGTCCTCTTCTTTGAGGCCCGGGGGCGCGGTGAGCAAGGCCCTCCCAAACACCAGAACGCCGACCGCCCCCACGACCATCGATAAATACCAGAACTCCTTTCTCCTGGCCACGACCGCGATGGCTACGATTGCGATGGCGATGTGGAACAGGGTGGCTGCGCCTTCGAAACCCTCGTGGGCTTCCAGGTGCCCCCGGGACAGCTTCTCCAATGCCCGCGCACTGGTTTGAATTTCAGGCATTTGTCGAAGGTACTCGGCTCGCTTCTCAACATCGGATTTGCGGGGCTCGACTTTGTTGAGCTGGGCCGTATAGATTTTGGCCTCCAGCAGCGAGGATTTTATCGATTTTGCCTGATAATAGCTCCAATCATCGTTGGCTTTGATTCGGATCAGCGCTGATTGTGTTTCATGGCTGGTCGCCAGGGCTCCGGCCCCCGCCGCGAAGGCCGCGATGATCGCCGCCGTCGTCGCGGAGGCTGTGATCCACCGGCCACCGGCGTCGTGATGACTGGCGTGATGGGTTATCTCTTCCTGAACGTGTTCCGTAGGATTGTGGCTCATGCTTTGGCTTCAGGGAGATTACCACATTAATCTGGGACGGTCGCCCCAAACCGTCAACCGGAAAATCAAATCCACGGTCGTTTCTTTCCTTCCGGGACTATGCCTAAAAATAAGGCAAACCATAAGAAAAATATGTTGACTTCCACCCGGGTTCTGGATTAAAGATTAGTTAAGTTTCCACGTGAATAAGCAATGATCTGATCGGAATTAAGCACCGACGCAGTAAAGGACTATTATGGCCAAAGCTAGCAGTCAGAAATTCATCGCCCGCAACCGCGCCCCTCGCGTCCAGATTGAGTACGAGGTCGAGCTCTACGGGGCGCAGAAGAAGATCGAGCTGCCCTTTGTCATGGGCGTGATGGCGGATCTTTCGGGCAAACCGGCGGAGCCGCTGCCGGACGTTACGGATCGGAAATTTCTGGAGATCGACGTCGATAATTTCGACGAGCGGCTCAAGTCCTGCAAACCTCGCGTGGCGTTCCAGGTTCCCAATACCCTGACCGGGGAAGGAAACCTGAGCGTGGAAATGACTTTCGAATCCATGGATGACTTCTCCCCCGCGGCGGTGGCTCGCAAAGTCGATGCCCTCAATAAACTCCTGGGCGCCCGCACGCAATTAGCGAACCTGCTCACGTACATGGACGGCAAAGGCAAGGCGGAAGACCTGGTGGGCAAACTGTTGCAGGATCCGGAATTGCTCAAGTCGCTGGCCGCCGCGCCCAAGCCTCCGGAAGCCGCCGCCTCCTAAACGAATAACTTACCAACCCCAAGAGCAATCATTATGGCAGATCCCGTCGAACAAGTACAGGCCCAACCCGCTGCAGCGTCCGCCGAACTGACCGAGTTCGAGTCGCTTTTAACCAAGGAATTCAAGCCCAAGAGCGAGGAGGCCAAGAGCGCGGTCAAGCTGGCGGTTCAAACCCTGGCCGAACAGGCCTTGAGCGCTTCGACGCTCATCTCGGATAACGCGATTAAGACCATTGAGGCCATCATCGCCGAGATCGACCGCAAGCTCACCGAGCAGGTCAATTTGATCCTCCACCACCAGGATTTCAAGACCATCGAGGGCACTTGGCGCGGTCTGCATTATCTGGTCAACAATACCGAGACGGCGGAGAATCTGAAGATCCGGGTCATGAACATCTCCAAAAAGGAGGTGGCCAAGACTCTCAAAAAATTCAAGGGAACCGCCTGGGATCAGAGCCCGCTCTTCAAGAAACTTTACGAAGAAGAATTCGGCATGCCGGGCGGCCAGCCTTACGGCTGCCTGATGGGAGATTACTATTTCGATCACACCGCCCCCGATGTGGAAATGCTCGCCGGCATCGCTCAGATTTCGGCCGCCGCTCACGCGCCGTTTCTCACGGCCGCCTCTCCATCGCTGCTCAACATGGAGACCTGGCAGGAGTTGAGCAACCCGCGCGACCTGGCCAAGATCTTCGGCACACCGGAGTACGCCGCCTGGAAATCGCTGCGCGAATCCGAGGACGCTCGTTACCTGGGGCTCACCATGCCGCGCGTGTTGGCGCGCATGCCCTACGGCGCCAAGACTTCGCCGGTCGAAGAATTCAACTTCGAAGAAGATACTTCCGGCGCCGATCATACCAAGTACGTCTGGACCAATGCCGCCTATTCGATGGCCACGAATGTCACCCGGTCCTTTAAGATGTACGGCTGGTGCGCCCGCATTCGCGGGGCCGAATCCGGTGGCATGGTCGAAGGATTGCCGGTCCATTCATTTCCAACGGACGACGGCGGCATTGATATGAAGTGCCCGACCGAAATCGGCATCACGGATCGTCGCGAGAAAGAACTGGCCGACTGTGGCATGATGCCCATCTCCCACTGGAAAAACACCGACTACGCGGTGTTTGTGGGCGCCCAGTCCCTTCAAAAGTCCGCCGTGTATGATGATGCCGACGCCACTGCCAACGCCAATCTGGCCGCCCGGTTGCCGTACCTCTTTGCCACCTGCCGTTTCGCTCATTACCTCAAATGCATGGTCCGCGACAAAATCGGCGGTTTTGCCACCAAAGAAGGTCTTGAATCCTGGTTGAACCAGTGGATTAGCAACTACGTTACCTCGAACCCCGGTGCCTCCGACGAGGTTAAGGCTCGGCTTCCTCTGGCGGAAGCCCAAGTTGTCGTCGAGGAAGATGCCGAAAACCCCGGCTATTATTCCTCCAAATTCTACCTCAAGCCCCACTACCAGTTGGAAGGCTTGACCGTTTCGCTTCGGCTCGTATCGAAATTACCATCGAACAAGTCCTAGATTTCAAGACCGAGCTGCCGACCTGGTGTCGGAGCTCTTAACTTCAGAATACAAGAAACAACAACTCAGTGACGAAAACAAGGTATTAGCTTATGGCATTCAATGCGTACTTAGTGTTCAGTGATTCCCTCAGTCCCAAAATCAAAGGCGAGTCCACATCGGTCCCCGAGAAAGGCGTGACAACCGCCAACGGCGCCATCGAGGTCACCGACTACGGTTTTGGAGTTTCCATGCCGGTTTCCACCTCTCGCAGCGATGGCGGCGGTGCCACGGTGGGCCGCGCCAATTTCGATGTCTTCACTGCCAGCAAAGGCATTGATACGGCCACTCCCTACCTGTTCCAGTATTGCTGCAAGGGTACTGCGGTCGATGCGATTGTCCTGCATCTCTACCGCGCGGGCGAAGGCACCGAAAGCGGCGTCGTCAAGTACGCCATGGTGGTCTTCCAGTTCTGCGTCATTACCAAAGTCGCCGTGACCGGCAGTGGTGAGGAACTGCCCAAAGAGTCCCTCGAATTCAACTACGGCAAGTGCGAGTACGTTTACCGGGAAACCGATCATAATACCGGTCTGCCAACCGGTCGCGCCCTGGATCGCTTTGGCTGGTCCACCATTAAAAACCAGCAGGACTTCCCATTGCAGGACTTTGCCAAGTTCATGCCCGACGCCGCCAAGAAGTAAAGCGCGTTCATTGATGCGGCGCCCTCGCTAACCCGGGGGGCCGAGAGTTTTCCGCGGTCTGGATTGTTATGGCTGGGGATATCCCTGATGTTTACCTGAAGTTCGATGGCTTTACTGGCGAGTGCAACGACTCGAAACATCCGGGCGACGAAGGCTGGATTACGGTCCAGTCCTTCAGCTTCGGCTTTGGTTTCCAGGGCAGTGATGGCGCTTCGAGCGACAACCAGGGCGACTCTTCTTCTGCATCGCCGACCGGCGCGCCTGGGCAGCAAAACCCGAACGCTCCTGCCCAAACACCCAAAGCCAAGCGCAAACAAAAGTCCCCGGCCATGCAAAGCGGCCCCATGACCTTCGATTCCATTTCCTTCACCAAGGGATCGGATGTCATGTCGTCGAGCCTGATGGACGCTTGTCACAAAGGCCATCAGATCGACACGGTCGAACTCCAGGCTTGCAGGTACGGCGGCGGACCCAACAATGACAAGATCCCGTTCCTGCACCTGGTCTTTAAAAATGTCACTCTAAAGACCTGCAACCTCAATCTCGCGACCGAGGGCCTGCCCTCCGAAGATATCACGTTCGACTATAAGAAGGTGGAAATGAAATGCATGTGGACAGATAATGCCACGGGCAAGCCATTGGAGGAGCAACCCATTACCGCGGGGTGGGATCTTCAGGCCCAGCAAACCCTCGATGACTTGCCAGTGGATGACGGGGACGGTGGGGACGACGGCGATGATGATAATTAAACGAGCTCAAACGCGCCTGCGTTGCCATCTCGAATCGAGCCGCGCTTGGTTTGATTGGGTTTGATTTATGGCTAATGACGTTTACGTGAAATTTGGATCCGATCCGGACCCTGAATACGGGGGCCCGCTCAAAACGGAGATTCCGGATATCGAGGGCGACTCCAACGATGCGCATCATTGGTGGTGGTGTGAGCTCAGACAGTGCGGCTTCAACATGGATACCCCGCAACAGCAAGATGACGCCCACCAGACGGATGCCAATCAACCGGTTTCCGGTTTCCAACCCGTGACGCTGAGCAAGCGCGTCGATTGGGCCAGCACCCAGCTTTTTCTCAAGTGTTGCGAGGCGGCGATGGCCACGACCACCAAATCCACCGAGGAGCAGGGTAAGGGCAAAATAAACAATGTGACGGTCGACGTCTGTCGCCCCGCCGGCGGGGAAAAAGTCACGTGCCTCCGGGTGATTTATTACGGTGTCAGGATCACCCGGTACGCCATTTCAATCAGCCAGCCGGAGCCGGCCGAGAGCATTACTTTTGAATTCGATAAATTGAAGTTCAAGTATTACCAAACGGATCCTGCGACCGGTGAGCTCATCAATAGCGACGGGATCGAAACCGAGGAGCTTGAGAATCATCATCCGCAGCAAACCGGATCGGCCGCCCAAGCTGCGGGCGGCAACACCGGAGGCTCCGGTTCCGGTGCTGATGGCGCATCTTCCTCTGGGGGCGGAACCGGCGGAGTTTCCCCGACACCGGCGCTGGCCGGTGCGGGCGCAGGCGGAGCTCCGGCCTCGCCCGGTGCTGCGCCCGATCCTACTGTGAATGTCAATTTCCCCGGCCTCTGGCAGGGCACTGGGTTTGGACTTTTGCCTGATTAACACCGCCTTTTTTCCGATCTGCAATGCGAACCTTAACTTCCCACCAGCCGGGCGCTCGAGAGTTTTCCGAGAGGGATCCGCTCCGCGCTGAGCCCCTTGGGCTAACTTGATGACTGCCCAGGAACGACTTGCCGCCGGAGCCCCGGACGAAGCCTTAACCGAACTTCAAAACGAGATCCGCGCCCACCCGGAAGATCCGAAACTGCGCATCTTCCTCTTCCAGCTTCATTGCCTCTTGGGCAATTGGTCCAAAGCCCTGCTCCAGCTCCAGGTCATCGCGGGAATCGATCCGGACACCATGCTGCTGGCCCAAATCTTCCAGCCCGTCATCAATTGCGAGGCCCTGCGCGCGGGCGTATTCGAGGGCAAACTCACCCCTATGATTTTTGGTGAGCCGCTGGATTGGGTCGGACTGTTGGCTAAATCGGTGGAGCAAATCTCCCGAGGTGAGTTTGCCGCCGCCGCCCAGCTCCGCCAGCAGGCTTTCGAAGCCGCTCCGGCCAGCGCCGGAACCGTGGACGGCAAAGCCTTCACCTGGATCGCGGATGCGGATTCACGGCTCGGCCCGATGCTCGAGCTCATTCTCGAGGGCAAGTACTACTGGGTTCCTTTTTGCCGCATTCGCCGGATCGCTCTTCCCCCTCCGGAGGATTTACGCGACCTCGTCTGGATCCCCGCTCAGTTTGTCTGGACCAACGGGGGCGAGGCCTCCGGCCACATCCCCACTCGTTACCCCCGCACCGAATTGGCCAAAGACGGACCTTTGCGCATGGCTCGCACCACCCAGTGGGAAGAACTGCCGGAGCAAACCTTCATCGGCACGGGCCAGCGCATCCTGGCCACCGACGACGGCGAGTACCCGCTGCTGCAATGCCGGCTCATTGATTTCGCCGCCTCATGAGTCAACGTTCCTAACCACTTCTGCATGCCTGAACTTGGTGTCATCGAAAAACTCCAGCCGTGTTTGCTCGACCGCCTGAGTGACGACGAGCCCAATAAATCGCAGGAAAGCCGCACGCAACGCGTCGTTTCTCTGCAGCGCTATCGCGATGGTGTCCTGCGCGACCTGATGTGGCTTTTCAATGCCAGCGCGCATCTGCCCTATGAGGGTGACTCCGGCTTTTCCCTTGAGGATTATCCCGAGGCACACCGCTCCGTTATCAATTTCGGTATTCGCCATCTCTTTGGCCTGATGACTCCCTCCATGCGCGAGCTTGAAAAACAACTGACCGAAGCTTTGAGCGTTTTCGAGCCGCGCATCCTGCGCAACAGCCTCAAAATCCGCTCCCGTCTCGAAGCCAATATTGTCGTGCTGGATGTAGAAGGCGAGCTCTGGGCTAATCCTGTCCCGGAGCAGTTGCACATCAAGACCATGCTCGACATCGAAACGGGCCACTGCAGCGTCGGACCTTGAACGCCAATGGATGAACGGCTCCTCAACCTTTACAACATCGAGTTGCGGCACCTCCGGCACATGGCGGGTGAATTCGCGCGCGAATACCCCAAGATCGCCGGCCGCTTGGCCATCGACCCCGAAGCCAAGGAAGCTTGCCCGGATCCCTACGTCGAACGCCTGCTGGAGGGCTTCGCGTGGCTGGCCGCCCGCGTTCATCTCAAACTCGAAGCCGAGTTCCCCCGCTTCACACAAGCTCTCCTCGAAACCGTTTATCCCCATTATCTCAGCCCGGTGCCTTCCATGGCCGTCGTGCGTTTCGAGATTGATCCCCAGCAACCGGCCCTCGCCGAAGGCTTCACCATCCCCCGCAGCACCTCTCTTAAAAGCAATTTGGGCAAAGGCGAACGCACACCGTGCGTCTTTCAAACCGCCCATGATGTGACGCTGCTGCCGCTGCGTGTGCTCGAGGCGCGCTACTTCACCCGCGACCTGCAGGAATTGAACCTGCCGCCCGAGCTCGGTGCCCGCGCCGCCCTGCGCATTCGCTTGCAGACCACCGGCGGCCAGCCCTTCGAGAAAATCAACCTCTCCGACCTGACCTTTTATGTGCGGGGCGTCGACGACCTGGCCGGCAAAATCTATGAACAGATTTTTTCCCGTCGCCTGGGTCTTGTCCTCCAGTCCGTCTCCGACCGGGGCAGGGAACTGGCCCGCTTGCCCCATTCCTTTGTCCGGCGCATCGGATTCTCTGCGCAGGAGGCGCTCTTGCCCCCCAGCCCCCGCGGTTTCGAGGGGTACCGCTTGCTCCGGGAGTATTTTGCCCTGCCACAGCGTTTCCTCTTTTTCAAACTCGCCGGTCTGGCCGACGCTGCCAAGCGTTGCAAAGGTGACCAACTCGACCTGATCCTCCCGCTCAAAGAGCAGGAAACCACCCTCGAGCGCCGCGTCGACGCCTCCTGTTTTGAACTGTTCTGCACTCCGGTCATTAACCTCTTTTCCAAAATCCTCGATCGTATCTCCCTGTCCGAGGGCTTCTACGAGTTTCACGTCGTACCCGATCGCAACCGGACCACGGATTTCGAAGTCTTCGAAATGGAATCCGTCACCGGCTACGGCGCCAGCCCCGGCGAAGAACGGGAATTTCGTCCCTTTTACCTTGTCCGCGACACGGACACGACCGCGGCAGCGTTTTATACGGTCAATCGCGTGCCGAGGATGCTGACCGCCAACGAGCGGTTGACCGGCAAAAAATCCTCATACTCGGGCACGGAGTTGTTTCTGTCGCTTGTGGACGCGAATAGCGCCCCGTACAACCCCAAACTGCGCGAGCTTGGGATCAAAGCCCTTTGTACTAATCGCCATCTTCCTATTCAAATGGCCGTCGGCGTTGGGCGAACCGATTTTTCCATGGGCCTCAGCGCTCCCGTGACGTCCATCCGCTGCGTGACCGGCCCTACTTTGCCAAAACCTTCTCACACCGAAGGCCGGTTCTTTTGGCGCCTGATCAGCCATCTTTCCCTCAATTACCTCTCCTTGGTCGATTCCGCCAACGCCGATGCCGGCGCCGCCGGACTGCGCGATTTGCTGAAGCTTTACATCGAGGAAAAAGATCACCTCGGAGCTCGCCAAATCGAGGGAGTGCTCAGCGTCCACTCCAAACCCATCGTCCGCCGCGTGGCCGCCCCGGGCCCCATTTCCTTCGCCCGCGGTTTGGAAATTACAGTGACTCTCGACGAAACCGCCTTCGAAGGCGTCGGCGCCTTCATTCTGGGCGCAGTGCTGGAACAATTCTTTGCCAAATATGTTTCGCTGAATTCTTTCACCGAGACCGTAGTGCGTACCAAACAACGCGGGGAGATCGTGCGATGGCCGACACGAATGGGAATTCGCCAGATCCTTTAATCGATAAGCTGCTCAAACGCGCCTACGCGTTTGACTTCTTTTTGGCCGTCAGGCTGCTCGAAAGCCAGCGGCCCGATCTGCCGCGCGTGGGCTTCTCCATTTCTCCCTCGGAGGATCCGGTGAGGTTCTGGCAGAAACCCACCTTGCGTTTCGCGCCGGCCGCCCTGGACTCCGCCTGGCTCAAGGGGCCCGACTCCCCGCCTTGCGTCGCGGTTAATTTCTTCGGCTTGTTTGGCCCCAACGCCCCTCTGCCTCCGCATCTTACCGAGTACGCTTTGGAACGGGAACTCCATTACAAGGACACGACCATCACCGCTTTTTTCAACGTGTTCCATCACCGGCTGCTCTCGATGTTTTATCGCGCCTGGGCCTCCAGCCAGAAGGCCGCCGATCTGGACCGCCCCGCCGACCAGCGCTTCGCTACCTATATCGGCAGCTTCTTCGGCGTCGGCATGGAAGCCCTCCAGAATCGCGACGCCGTGCCCGACCCGGCCAAGCTCTTCTTTGCCGGTCGCCTGTCCTGTCAGACTCGCAACGCCGAGGGCCTCGAGGCCATCCTGCGCGAATACTTCCACATTCCCGCCGAGGTGCACCCTTTCGCCGGCCGCTGGCTTACCTTGCCTCCCGACAGTGTTTGCAAAATGGGGGAATCCGACCAAAGCGGCAGCCTCGGCATCAATAGCATCGTCGGGTCCCGGTTCTGGGATTGCCAATTGAGCTTCCGCTTGCGCTTCGGTCCCATGAGTTTGCAGGACTACGAACGCATGTTGCCCCAGGGCGACGCGTTCGAGCGCCTCAAGTATTGGGTCCTCAATTATTGCGGCGAACACTTCTTTTGGGACGTCCAACTGGTCCTGCGCGCCGAGGAAGTCCCGCCCACCCGCCTCGGCGCATCCACGCGCCTGGGCTGGACCAGCTGGCTGCAGACCCAGACCCCGAAAGCGGACGCCGCCGACTTGATTCTCAACCCGCCCAGGGATTAAGCTAACCCTCAACTCCTAATACTTATGGCTGAAATCAAACGCGCTACTCTGTTTGGCAAACTCAACAGCATCGGCTACAAGGCAATTGAGGGCGCGACGATCTTCTGCAAGATGCGCGGCAATCCCTACGTCGAGACCGTCCACTGGCTCCACCAATTGTTGCAGGCCCAGGACACCGATATCCACCACATCCTTAAGCACTTTGAGGTCGATTCCTCCCGCCTGGCCGCCGATCTGATCGCCGCTCTCGACCGCTTGCCCCGTGGCGCCACGTCCATTTCCGACTTCTCGGCCGATATTCCTGCCGTCATCGAGCGCGCCTGGGTCTATGGCACCCTCATGTTCGGTGATTCCCAGGTTCGCACCGCTTACCTGGTGGTCGGCTTCCTCAACAGCGAACTGCGCCACAAGTTTTTGGCCATCTCCAAGGAACTTTCCAAAATCAAGCTCGAGGCTCTGACGGACAACCTGTCGAAAATCGTGGCGGGTTCTCCCGAGGATGCCATGCGCGCCAGCGATGGCACCGGGTTGAGCGCGGGGGCCGCTCCCGGCGAAACCAGCGGCGCCATCGCCCCGGCCGAAATGGGCAAACAGGAGGCCCTCAAGCGTTTCACCGTCGACCTGACCGATAAAGCCCGCAAGGGTGAAATTGATCCCATTGTCGGACGTGATGAGGAAATTCGCCAGTGTGTCGATATCCTCATGCGCCGCCGCCAAAACAATCCGATTCTTACTGGCGAAGCAGGTGTTGGCAAAACCGCGGTCGTGGAGGGCTTCGTTCACCGCATCCTGGCCGGCGACGTGCCGCCATCGCTGCGGGACGTGAGCGTCCGCTCGTTGGACGTCGGGTTGCTTCAGGCAGGGGCCAGCATGAAAGGGGAGTTCGAGCAGCGCTTGCGCGGGGTGATCGACGAGATCCAGGCTTCGCCCAAGCCGATTATCCTGTTTATCGACGAGGCCCACACTCTCATGGGCGCCGGCGGCAGCGGGGCCAGCGACGCCGCCAACTTGCTGAAGCCCGCCCTGGCGCGGGGCACTCTGCGCACCATCGCCGCCACCACCTGGGATGAATATAAGCGCCACATCGAAAAAGACCCAGCGCTCACACGCCGCTTCCAGGTCGTGAAGGTCGAGGAACCCGACGAAGCCAAGTGCATTCGGATGATGCGCGCCGTCATGGTGCCCTTTGAGAAACACCACAAAGTCCAGGTCCTGGACGAAGCCATTGAATCGGCTGTGCGCCTTTCGCATCGCTACATCGCCGGCCGTCAGCTGCCCGACAAAGCCGTGAGCTTGATCGACACGGCAGCCGCCCGGGTCGCCGTCAGCCAGCATGCCGTGCCTCCCGAGGTCGATGATTCTCGCCGCCGCATTCAAGCGCTCGAGACCGAGTTGGAAATTCTCGGCCGCGAAACCCAAACCGGCTTGAACCACCAGGCCCGCCTGGCCGAGATTAAGGAAACGCTGGCCAAAGAAAAAGAAACCCTTGCCGGGCTGGAGGCGCACTGGGCCCAGGAGAAGGAATTGGTTGCCGGGATTCTCGAATTGCGTGCCAAGCTCCGGGCGGCCGGTTCCACGATTGATGCTCCTCTCAACGAAATGAAGCCGGCCGACCCCAAAAACGCGATTTCACCAGAGGAACGGGAAAAGTTGCTCGCCGACCTGCAAAAACGGCAGGAGAAGCTGCGCAAGTTCCAGGGCGAGTCTCCCCTTATTTTCCCCAGCGTCGATGCCAACGCCATTGCCAGCGTCGTGGCCGATTGGACCGGCATCCCGGTCGGCCGCATGGTCAAAAATGAAATCGAGCAGGTTCTCTCGCTGGCCGACACCCTCGAACGCCGTGTCATCGGCCAGCGGTATGCCCTCGAGGTCATTGCTCGCCGAATCCAGACCAGCCGCGCCCGGCTCGACAATCCCAATCGCCCGGTCGGCGTCTTCATGCTGGTGGGTCCCAGTGGCACCGGCAAGACTGAGACCGCGCTCACCCTGGCCGAAACCCTGTATGGCGGCGAACAGAATCTCATTTCCATTAACATGAGCGAGTTCCAGGAAGCCCACACCGTCAGCACCCTCAAAGGGTCTCCTCCCGGTTACGTCGGCTATGGCGAGGGCGGCGTCCTCACCGAAGCTGTGCGCCGGCGGCCTTATAGCGTCGTGCTCCTGGACGAAGTCGAGAAAGCCCATCCCGACGTGCACGAGATCTTTTTCCAGGTCTTCGACAAAGGCTGGATGGAGGATGCCGAGGGCCGCTACATTGACTTCAAGAATACCGTCATTATCCTGACGAGCAACGCCGCCCAGGACGTGATCATCAACATGTGCAAGGATCCGGATCTGATGCCTAGCGCGGAGGGCTTGGAAAAGGCCATGCGCGGCCCTCTTACGAAGGTGTTTCCCGACGCCTTGCTCAATCGTCTTTTGGTGGTGCCATACTATCCGATCAGCAAGGAAGTGCTGCAGCGAATCATTAAGTTGAACCTGTCCCGCGTGCAGAAACGAGTCCTGGAAAACCAAAAGGTGCCGTTCACTTACGACGACAGTGTCCTGGAATTAATCGGCAAGCGCTGCACGGAATTGGAACGTGGCGCGCGGATGGTCGACGCCCTCATCACCAATACACTCCTGCCCGAGATCGGCCGTGAGTTTCTCAACCGCCTGGCCGCCGGCTCCGAGGTCCGCCGCGTCCATGTCGGCGCGTCGGATAAAGATTTCAGCTTTGCTTTTGATTAAATCGCGCGGCCCGTCTATCTATGCCATATACCCAGGACAATCGCGCCATTGCCATTGCCACCCCGCTTGGCAAGGACAAGCTCCTGCTGAGGGCCCTGACCGTCCACGACCAGCTAGGGCGGCCTTTTGTTATGAAGGCCGATCTCCTGAGCGAAGTGCCCGATGTCGATTTCCTCAAGCTCATTGGCAAAGGCGTGACCATCCGCTGGCGCATGCCCGAAGATGACAAACGATTATTCAGAGGCTACATCAGTTCCTTCGTCCAACGCCCGCGCGCCGAGGGCTTCTATCGCTACGAGGCCACCATCGTCCCCTGGCTCTGGTTCCTGACCCGCACCGCCGATTGCCGGATCTTCCATTCCGCCATGAGCAACCCGCCCGATGACATGACCGTCCCCGGCATCCTCAAGAAGGTTTTCAAAGACCACGGCTTTGACGATGTCACGCCCGCCCTTACAGCCAGCTACCGCACCCTGGATCATTGCGTGCAATACCGCGAAACGGATTTCAATTTCGTCAGCCGCCTGATGGAACAGGAAGGGATTTATTATTTTTTCGAGCACGACGACGATGGGGGTGGCGTGATCAAGCACAAGCTCAAGCTGGCCGATGCCAAAAGCGCTCACAGCGAATACCCCAAATATGAAACCCTCAAGTTCCGGGCCACCACGGCCGAAGCCGCCGAAAAGAAGGGCACGATCCTTGATTGGGTCCGTGTCAAGCAAGCCCAGCCCGGAACCTATAAAGTCAATGACTTCGATTTTAAACGCCCTAATACCAGCCTGCTTGGCACCAGCACCCAGGAAGACAGCCATGCCAATGATGCTTTCGAGATTTACGACTTTGCCGCCAATTATGCCGACGAGCAGGCCGAGGATCATGGCGATGACTACGCCAAAATCCGGATCGAAGAACTCAAAGCTCAGCACGATCTGATCATCGGCCGCTCCGACTGCCCCGGTCTTGCCGTGGGCTGCAAATTCACTTTGGAAGGCCACCCGCGCGACGACGAAAATGCTGAATACCTCATCGTCGCCGTCAATTATCAGTGCACGGCCGAAACCTACAAACAAACCACCGGCGGCCAGGGTGATTCCAAACGCTTCGCTTGCGAATTCACGGCCATCCCTGCCGACCACGCCTTCCGTCCCGCGCGCGTCACTCTGAAGCCTCGCATCCAGGGCCCCCAGACGGCGATCGTCGTAGGCAAAGCCGGCGAAGAAATCCTGACCGACGAGTTCGGCCGCATTAAGGTCCAGTTCCACTGGGACCGGTACAGCCCCGCCAATGAAAACACTCCTTGCTGGGTGCGCGTCGCGCAGTCCTGGGCCGGGAAAAATTGGGGCTCAATCTTTCTGCCGCGGATAGGCCAGGAGGTGATTGTCGAGTTTCTCGATGGCAATCCCGACCGTCCCATTGTGACCGGGGCGGTTTATAATGGTGATTCCAAGCCGCCTTATACGCTGCCCGATAATGCCACCATGTCCACCGTGAAGTCCAATAGCAGCAAAGGCGGACAGGGCTTCAACGAGTTCCGGTTCGAGGACAAAAAAGGCAGCGAACAGGTCTTCCTGCACGCCGAGAAAGACCAGGACATCCGGGTTAAGGAGGTCACCAAGGAATGGATCGGCAAGGACCGGCACCTGGTCGTCAAGGGTAGTCAGTATGAAATGGTCGAAAAAGACAAGCACGCGCATACCAAAGGCGACCAGTTGCTTAAGGTCGAGGGCAACCTCGGCCGGACGGTGGCCAAAAACGAGGTCGCCAAAATCTCCGGCAACGACCACCTCGCGGTGGATGGAGATTATGTGCGCAAAATCGGTGGCAATCTGCACGAAAAAGTTACCGGCAATCACCATGAACAGACTACGGGCGATATCCGCTTGACGGCGACCGGAAACGCGGACATCAAAGCGAGTCAAAACGCCGCGGTGGTTTCCGACATGAATGTCCATGTCAAGGGCGGCATGGTGGTCGTGGTGGAAGCCGGCATGCAGCTTTCCCTCAAGGCCGGCTCGAACTTCATCGACATCGGGCCGGCCGGTATTTCCATCCAGGGCACGATGGTCAATATCAATATGGGGGGAGGCCCCGGCTCGGGCTCCGGCGCCCAGGCCGCGTCGCCTTCCGATCCGAATGCCCCGGATAGCGTCACCGATGCTTCAGAAGCCGCCCAGGCCGATCCTGGTTCCAGCGACACAGCCGAAACCGCCCCCAGCCCCCCAACCCCTACAACCTTTTCCGCCTCGGCGATTGCCTTGCAGGATGCCGCGGACAGCGCCTCGCCGATGGTCGATCCGCCCTCCGACGCGGCGACGAATGCCACCGATGCCGCTGGTTCCGCGAATGCCGCCGGCGCCGCCGCGAATGCCGCGGCCAATTCCGCCAGCACTGCGGCCGCGGCCGCCACCAATGCCTCCTCCGCCGCTGCCGCCGCCGGGTCGGCCGGCCCAGCCGCCGCCGCCGCCAATGCGGCTACCGCCGCCAATAGCGCCGCCGCTTCGGCCAATTCCGCCGCCTCCGGCGCCTTCGCCGCCGCGACCGCAGCCATCAACGCCGCCGCCACCGCCACCAACAACGCGTCCGCGGCAGCCAACAATGCCGCCAATAATGCCGCCACGAATGCCAATAACGCCGCCGCCACCGCCACGAGTGCTGCGTCTACTGCTTCCACCGCTGCCGCCAATGCCACCGCCGCTGCCGCCGCTGCCAATACTGCCGCGACTAACGCCGCCGGCACCGCTAGCAGTGCCGCCTCAAATGCTTCCAACGCCGCCAACGCCGCTGCTTCGTCGGTTCCTTCTGCACCGACGCCGCCGTCTCTGGGATGAACCGCCTGCTTCTCGTTAGCGCATGAATCCATCCCTACAAACTGTCTCGCCGGCACCCGGGCTTCCTGAAATTATGTTCCGTGGAGATGATGAGACTTCGCTCTTCGCTGCTCTCGATGGGGCCTCGGCTCCCAGTCTGGTTAATGCCCTTTACGAACATAAACCTGAGCATTGCTGCCTGTACCCCGGGGACCTTAAGCCCGACATGGCTTCCGTCGCTCCGTACCTGGTTCGCCTTGAACCGTCCTCCCAATTCACCGACCTGGTCTTCAAAGAGGGATGGGGCGCCCATTGGGGTATCTTTCTCGTCAGCCGGAGCGATCTGCGGACTCTTCGGGACCACTTGCGGGAATTCCATAAAGTCGAACTCCCGGATCAACGCACAGTAATCTTTCGCTATTACGATCCACGCGTCTTGCGCATTTTCCTGCCTGTCTGCAACCAGGCAGAACTG
>Ga0210409_10001464_pt1 | contig 30926 bp, 24 predicted proteins | sample IncBWH17MmetaG_FD_161649 | JGI IMG/M metagenome (GOLD analysis project Ga0210409, IMG submission 161649) | Forest soil microbial communities from Barre Woods Harvard Forest LTER site, Petersham, Massachusetts, United States - Inc-BW-H-17-M | ecosystem: Environmental > Terrestrial > Soil >...
AAGGCGTTGGGCGGCGGCATGCGTCAGGCGGGAGTGCTGGCGGCAGCGGGTTTATACGCGCTGCAGAATCACGTGCAGCGGCTTGCCGATGATCATGCCAACGCCGAGTATTTGGCCGCCGGATTGCGCGCCATGGGATTGAAAGTGGTGCCGCCGCAGACCAACATTTTGTATGTCGATGTCCCGGCGCGCCAAATACAGGGCCTGAAAGCCCATCTGGAAGGCCGCGGCATCAATGTTACGGTGAGCCCGCGCACCCGACTGGTGACGCATTTGGATGTGCCGCGTCCAAAAATCGAAACTGCGCTGCAGGCATTCCGCGAATATCCGCATTGGTCGGATTGACCGTGCGATGACTCGCTGGCGTTGATGGTCTATTCGAAGCCTTGGAACCGGCGGCGCGCAGCCTGCAGGTCTCGCGGCGTGTCGATGTCGAGGCGCGCCGAAGGCATATCGACGAACCGAACGGCCTCGCGCGGCAGTGCGTTCAGCATCTCGCGCAATCCAATGTCGCCCTGAAGCTCAACGCTTCGAGGATACAGCCGGCGCGGCAAAATGAGCGGCGCTCCCCCCTGTCGGCCGATGCGCCGGGCAGTCACGCGTCGACGCGCACCTCGCCAGTTCGATATCAGCCGCATCAGGTCCCGGCGGCGCAGATTCACCAAATCCACCGGCAGCAATAAAAGCGCCGGAGAGTATCGGGCGGCGGTGATACCGCGGCGCACGGAGCTTGACAGCCCCTGTGTACGCTGCGAATTGTCTTTAAAGACCACATGGATTCCGCGCGCCTCGATCCGATAGCGCGCGGCATTGCGCGGCACGACGGCGATGATCCCTGCGGGCCCGAGATTCGCCGCCAGTTGCAATGCCTTGCGCAGCAAACTTATGCCGTGCACCCGTGCGAGGGCTTTGGGCTCGCCCAGCCGCGAGGAGAATCCGGCTGCCAGGATGAGAACTCGCAGCGCAGGCAGGGAAACCGAATTCATCCTATTATACTGCCTTGACATCCTCCTCTCCCTCAAGGGACTAGGATTCCTTCTGCAAGACGGCGATGTCCCGCCGCGAGGATATTGTGAGCTGCATTGACGTTACGATCATGGACCGTTCCGCACACAGCGCACTGCCATCCCCTCATTCCAAGATCTTTCCGGCCTTTTGGGCCGGCGCGGCTTTTACACACGCTGCAGGGCTGGGTGGAAAACGCTTCATCAACTTCCGCAAACCACACGCCTGCGTCAGCGCATTTGTACAGCAGCATGGTTCGAAACGCGCTCCAGCCAGCATCGAGCACCGACTTGGCCTGTCGGGTCTTGGCCAGCGCAGAGGCATTCACGTTGCCGACGAACAGAGCACCGTTGGCCTGGACCAGGCGGGTACTCAGTTTGTGCAAGAAATCTTTGCGCCGATTCGCGATCTTGGCGTGAATCGCGCGGGATCGGTTTCGACGGCGCGCGCGCTGTGCGCAGGCCAGGGCCGGCTCCAAGTCGCGGTAAAAGCGCTCAGCCTCGATCGGCCGCAGAGCCTCATCACTGAACGCGGCAAAAGTCATCAACCCCAGATCGATGCTCAGGCTCGGTACCGAGCGATCGAGGATCGATTGGGCGGTCGGTTTATTTTTCTCATTTCCCACTCGCTGCGCGCGGGGCACACAGACATTGAGATGCCAACGTCCGCGGCTGTCTTCGCTGAAATTACCTGCACGCAGTTCAAACTTGGAGAGACCATAGCTGTCCCAGAGCGACAACCAACGTCCCGCGAAGTAGATCTGTCCCCCTCGATAGCGAATCGTTCTGACTTTAAAGGGGATCCAGCCCAGAGAGCGGCGTGCACCACCGCTCTTGCGCCAGGCCAGCCGGACTTTTCGATGTGGTCGGCGCCGCCGCGCGTATTCTTCGGCGATCTCCTGCACCGCTTGGACGGGCAGATGCAAGGCACAGTCACCGCGCGTGACCCCTTTGAGAAACGGCCAGAAATCGAATCCCGACAAGAATCGCCGCTCGCGCTCGAATACTTTGACCGACAGCTCGTTGCAGTAGTTGAATACCGTGTTGACCTCTCGGGCCAAGCCGCAAAGCCATGCGGCGTGCTTGTCCTTCACCCGCAGGCGAAGGACCCGGACAGCGGCAAATCGATAACTGGACATCCATACAGTATACCAAAAACCCATCCCATCACACCTCGGCAAACATCGAGAAATGAGGATAGTGGGAGACACACCGCGCCACGCGTGGCGATATCACCCGGCGACCTGAAGGCCAGCGTTTCTCGCGGGAAAATAAGATGAAAAGCGACCCTGTGAATGTCCAGCATCGTCCGTTCATGACGCCGGTCTGGCTGTTCGGCAGCGTCGGTTTCCTGGCTTTGAGTGTCATGATTTTCGCCGTTTGGATGTGGGGCACGGCGAATGCGACCACGGTGATCGTCATTCGTCACGCGGAGAAGGAGACCGGCGAAATGGTCGATCCGCAGCTCTCCGCCGCGGGGGAGGCGCGAGCAGCACTGCTCGAAAGGATGTTTGGCGATTCCAAAGGTCCCGGCCGTCTCGACGCGATTTACACATCTCCCGCATTGCGCAATCGAATGACCGTCGCTCCGCTGGCTGCGCAGCTGGGCATCGTTCCGGTCGTAGCGCCGGCTGACGATACAAGGGGACTGGCGCTGCGGGTGCTGCGAGAACACAGCGGAGGCCGGGTGATCATTGTCGGCCACGTCAACACCGTGCCCAAAATCGTGTCCGAATTGTCGGGAAAAAGCGATATACCCGGCATCGATGAGCGCGATTATGGGGTCATGTATGTCGTGAGCGTACCGCGCATCGGTCGCGCCAATGTCCTGCGGATGAGCTACTGAGGATTCGCGCCACGCAGCATGATTGCCTTGCGCACGAATTCCTCGTGGCGGCCAATCTTGAAATCCGCCAGCACCGCATCGCGAATGCGCCGGCCGCCGTCGATCAAGTACGATGCGCGGCGCACACCGATCCCCAGTGGACCGTTGACGCCATACATTTTGACCACCGCCTTGTGCTGATCCGACAGCAGGACGAACGGCAGTTTGTACTTGTCGCGAAATTTAGCGTGCGACTCGGGGCTCTGCGGGCTGATTCCGACGACTCGAAGTCCCACGCGCTTGATTTCCGCGTCCAGATCGCGCATGAGACAGGCCTGACGGGTGCAGCCGGGAGTGAAATCGGCCGGATAGAAATACAGTACGATCGCACCTGAACTCAATAATTCGGTCAGCGTCCGGTCCGTTCCCGTCTCATCCGGAAGAGTGAATTCCGGGGCACGTTCGCCCGCTTTGAGCATCTGAATCGTCCTCCTATAGCGCATCTTAGCTAGGTTCGCCCCGGCGGCGCGATACTTTGGCAGAACCAATTTTTGCTGCTAGTATTCGTCGCCCTTTTCGGGGGAGTAGCTCAGTTGGGAGAGCGTCGCGTTCGCAATGCGAAGGTCGAGGGTTCGATCCCCTTCTCCTCCACCAATCCCAAGGGGCCGGCGACGGCGCCGGCCTTAAAGCTTTCTGCCTCGGTAGCTCAGTGGATAGAGCGAGTGCCTCCTAAGCGCTAGGTCGCAGGTTCGATTCCTGCCCGGGGCGCTTTTTTGCCATTTCCACCCCCTTCCAGGGACTTCCACTGGTATATAGTTTCGCATGGAAAAGCACGAAAAACATCGGGAAAAATAGCAATTTCTACATTCGGAGATTTCCATTGAGTGGCAGAACGTAGGGGCGACGGCTTCTTGTGGCAACACGGCTGGCCGTTCCGAATCGAAAGCGATCCGGCCCTGCCACCCGATGATCGGAACCGCCACTTTCTCGGCTCGCCCGAGGGCGCGCTGGTCAAGCTGAACGGCAGCGGCGGGCAGTGCTCGGCGGCCATTTCCAGCTCGCCGGGCCGCAGGCGGAAATGCTGCTCCACAAATACAGCCAAACGAGAAAGGTGGCCTCGCTCGCGCGTTAGAAACGGCAATGCGCGGGCGACGTAGATGCCGCAGCGGCGTGCTCTTGAAATAAGCGGTCTAGCGTACAGACCCACAATCTCTACCAAGCTAAGTTGGGCCGACTTGGCAAAAGACGGAGGGGTTTATGGCCGCAAAATCGCAGGAGACACTGATTACGGCGCTTGATCTAAAGTTTCTATTCAATTCTCCGCAGTTGGAAGTCCCATCCCGGCGCTTGAGAGATGCGATGATAAAACCGAATGAAGCGGATATTGGACGTGCGGTTGCCAATATTCGCGTGTGGCGAAAATATCTACCGCAGGATTGTGTTGTCGCCATGATCAAGGATGGCTGGCAGTGGTCCACTTAATCTATTTTTGAGGGTTTACGGTACGACAGCTCTTCGGTGAAACATCGTGGCCTTCCCCCCGACCTTTGAATTGCTCACCAGCCAGGACGCAGCCTGTCGTACGCCTTCGACATCGGAGCATCGCTCTTTTAGGCTAACAATTGTCTTAACGCGTTCTTGCGATAGATAGGTCCGCCAATCATCGATGATCGGATTGGAACGCGTGGTTTGTATCTTCAGGTGAGACTTGGATTTGGAAGGCTTTATTGTGACTTTGATTGTATCGAGGTACGAGACCCGCGGCGCGCGCCGATTGGATGACCTCGATGCGGTATTCATAGTCGACACCTTTGGTTGCAATAGATACAGACTTCAGACGGCTTGTCTTAGATACAAATCTGGCGTCATGCAGCTACCTTGTACGGAAGTAATCGGTCATACTCTTTCTTGACCACTGCGTAGCACTCGCACGAACGCGTTTCGAGCCCATCGCGATCCAGCACGCGAATCCGACCGGCTTTATACTCAATCAGCCCGGCGTCCTGTAATTGCAGCGCGCCGTCGATCGCAATTTGTGGATCTACCCCCAGCATATGGGCTATAAGTTTTTGAGTCATGATCATCTCTGTACCTTGCAGTCGATCCAGACTTAGCAATAACCAGCGACAAAACTGCTGGTCCAGCGAATGGTGCTTGTTACACGCTGCCGTCTGCACCATTTGCGTCATCAGGGCTTGTGTGTATCGAAGTAGCAAGTGGAGCACCGAACCCGCCCTATAAAAATCCTCTCTCATCCGTTCCGCCGTCAAACGATAGGCACCACCGGCACTCTGCACGACCGCGCGGCTGGAAGTGGACTCGCCGCCCATAAATAGCGATACGCCGAGCACTCCTTCGTTTCCGACAACGGCAATCTCCGCCGCCTCGCCATTGTTCATCATATAGAGAAGCGACACGATCGAGGTTGTTGGAAAGTAAATGTGGGTTAGCGTACTGCCTGGCTCGTAGAGCACTTCCCCCAATACCATGTCGACATATTCAAGATGTGATCGCCAGATCACCCATTGAGCGTGAGGAAGCGCCGCCAAGAGATGGTTCTGTCGAGGATTGTGCGAAGCGTCGATCATCGTGACAGTCCAGAGACTACGTCTTCTTCTTAACGGTCGCCTCAAGAACTAGGTCATGAGCTACGTACTACGGACAGGCCAAAAGATTACAGCGATCATGAGGATAGTTCCGAGAATGCCGCCATATACATGTGATCCTCCTTTGTACGACTGCATTAGGCACGCATTTTGTGTTCGCGTCGGTGCGCTGAGCGACGGATGCCCGCGTTTTCCTCTTGGTTCCGATGCTTGCAAGTTGTTGCGTCCACTGGAGACGGGGACTAGTTTGGTGCTAGTCCCCTAACCAGTGATGCACAGCGGCACCATGCATCGCTACCAAGCTAGTTATTGGCGGACCCGCGATGCATTGACCCGCGGAGAGGACCCGTTTTGTAGGCTACAGCTGACGGGAGCTTGCGCGTTTGCGCGATGGCGGAGCGCTGAGGGTTTCAGGTAGCTTGCTCAGTTAAACAAACTGAAGGTGAATATCATGAATATTAGGCTCTTCACAGCAATAAGCCTTGTTATGTTGGCCACTCTTTCGGGCTGTAACGATGCAAAATCGCCCAACACAGTCTCGAATGATGTCGCTGCGGCTCAACAAGCGGCTAACAAAAAAGTGTCTGAAGCCCGAGCGGAAGCAGCGAAGGACGACGCTAAGGCCACCGATAAGGTGAACGATAAGAGTCATGATCTTAGCGACGCCGAAGCGAGAGGTGCCTACGATGTCGCAATGGCAAAGGCTGAGGGCAGCCATGAGGTCGCCTTAGAAAAGTGCAAGGCCATGAGCGGAGACGCGCAATCCAAGTGCAAGGACATGGCGGATGCAGATTACGCTGCTGCCAAGGCCAATTCGAAGGTCAACGAAGTCGCGGCCACGCGGTAGCCAAAAAAATGAAGCCGGCGGGCTAATGCCGGCTCACGGACTAAGCTTTCGTGACCCGTCCAGCGTATGAGTAAGTGAGCCGCGGTGACCAGGCCTACATTCCAAGGATCTGAGAAGTTATAACAGCGGAATCGATGTGTCATTCATTGCCTGGATCGTGCTTGGACTCGTTGCTGGTTTCATTGCCAGCAAAATCGTCAGCAAATCCGGCCGTGGCCTGTCACTCGATATCTTGTTGGGCGTCGTCGGCGCAGTTTGCGGCGGATATATATATCAGGCTTCCGGGAAGGCGGGGGTCACGGGCGTGAACACCTACAGTCTTCTAGTCGCTCTTGCCGGCGCCGTGATTTGTCTGACCATCTATCATCTATTTTTCGGCGTAGCGGGGCAACGGTCTGACTAGCGGCGCGTGGCCCCGCGTCCACCCACCGCGGCTCGGCCGAGGCATCCATGGCAGGAGCTTGCGCGCTGACCGGTGTCTGGTCGTGCTGGCGCAAACTTCCGACAATTTCAGCAAACGTCAAGGCAGACTCTTGATGTCTTACTCGGTTTATCCGTCGTTCTCATGACGGATAACCTAGCAGCTGACGGATAACCTGGCCACTTAGCGGAATCCAATCATGGCTGTCCGCTTCCGGGAAGCGAATAACAGGGGACGAGCGACCGGTCGGGAGTCGCCTCACGACCGGTACCGGAACCAGGTGCGGTACCGTACAGACCCGCGTAGGTGTTACGCCTACATTCCGGTTAGCACTACTCCTACGAGCAGCGGAAAGCACAGTGACGAATATCGATGCCACAATGTTAGCGCCTGACCTCTCAGGCCGCTCAGACGATCCAATCGAAAGCGCCGAGCAGATCACTGCTGACAACGAACGGTCAGAGCGAAACATCCGGCTGTGGAGTTTGTATCTGCCGCCGGAGTGCGTTAACGCAATGATTCGAATGGGGTGGGATCGGTCGACTTGATCCCGTCTCGGTCAGATTGATTCCCCTTTGTGCCGCCTCGTTTGGCGGCCTTTTTTTTGCTTGGCGGCGGTCGGTCACGCCGCTAATTTCTCGGGAAGCAGCCGGTCGTATTCTTTTTTGACCACGGCGTAACATTCGCAGGTGCGTTTCTCAAGGCCGGCGCGGTCCAGGACCGTGATATGCCCGCGCACGTACCGGATCAATCCAGCATGCTGTAGTTTTACCGCTGCCTCCGTCACTCCTTCACGACGTACGCCCAGCATGTTCGCGATCAGTTCCTGGGTCATCACGAGTTCATTGCCCTGCAATCGATCCAAGCTCAATAGCAGCCAGCGACATAGTTGCTGGTCCAGGGAGTGATGACGGTTGCATACGGCCGTCTGCGCCATTTGGGTGATAAGGGCCTGCGTATAGCGCAGCAGCAAATGCAGAACCGGGCCGTTTTGGTCGAACTCTTCTTTCAACATGCTCGCATGTAATCGCAATCCCGAGCCGGCGCTTTGCACCACCGCTCGGCTCGGTGTGGATCCGCCCCCCATGAAAAGAGCAATGCCGACGATTCCTTCATTGCCGACGACAGCGATCTCGGCCGAGGAACCGTCCTCCATAACATACAAGAGCGAAACTAGGGCCGTCGTTGGAAAATAAACATGAGTCAGCGTCACGCCGGGTTCGTACACCACCTCTCCCAAGGGCATATGAACGGATTCCAAATGCGGCAACCACCGCTGGTGTTCTTCCGTTGGAAGTTGGGCGAGCAGATGGTTCAGCATAAGGGAAGGAGGTGTGCTGTTCACAGCATTTGCTACCCGATGTGTACTCTCCCGTACAAAGCCCGAGTGCCGACTCGATTCTACACCGCCGGCTGCCGGAACAGAAGCGACAGATTACCCACCGCTTGCTGCGGTGCTATGAACGTCACCGTCACCTTCTTACCGCGGCACGTGCTATACCGTGCCGCTTGCTCACGGCGACATTATGTCTCAATCGCAATCGGAGCCGCTAACCCTAGTGAAATTCGGCAGATCACAAAACCGGATCTGCCCGTGTGCTGGAAAAGCAGATCCTGACGCTCGAATGGGGCTATCGACCGCCCAAGGCGCACACGGCGCGCGGTCCGTGGGCGCGTTGGACGCTACCGGCTAGGATCGAGCGGACGCCCCCGGAATTTGATGATGCAAACACGGGGTATGGATCGGGGTACGGCGGGCCGGGGCCGTCACCAAACCCTAGAAAATGGACTATTTCCTCATCCTTCGATGCATGCCCGGGGCACCATCATTTGGCGACGAACGCCGGAATGATTCCCGGGACCACATACTGCTGCACAATGACAATGACGACCAGCACCAGCGTCAGCACGATGCTGTGAACGAAGGTACGCGCCAGGACCGCTCCTTCCTGACCCTTCAGATTGGTGCATGAGACGCCGGTGGCAATGTTCTGCGGCGAGATCATTTTGCCGAGAACTCCACCGGAGGAGTTGGTCGCGGCGAACAGCAGTGGATTTAAGCCGAGCTGGCGGGAGGCCACCACCTGCAAATTCCCGAACAACGCATTGCCCGAGGTGTCGCTGCCCGACAGGAACACGGCGATCCATCCGAGGAAGGGTGAAAACAGAATGAAGGCGTGCCCTGTGGACGATGCGGCGAGACCCAGCGTATAAGCCAGACCCGAGTAATTCATCACATAGGCGAGGGCGACGATGAACATCACGGTTACGACCGCCTGCCACAGCTGACGAATGGTGCGCACCGCACATTGCACGAGTTCCCCAACAGGCAATTGGACCAGCACGGCCGTGACTATAGCCGCGACCAAGATTGCCGTGCCGGTGGCAAGCGGCTGGAATGCCCACACCGCAGCGTAGGGCTTGTCTTTGTAGAGGGTGATCGACACTGCTTTGTCCAATCCCGGCCAGGGAATCGAGTGCGCCCCGATCGCCGCGACCTTGAAGACGGTCCACAGAATCACGACGGCGGTGACCACCAGCCAAGGCATCCAACCTTGCCAGGGAGCCACGCCCTTGGCGGCCGAGCTTGGTGCTTCGGTTGCTGCGTGGCTGATGGCAAACTGCGGGTCCACAGCCGGGCTCCAAACTCGCAAGAACAACAAGGTCGCCGCCAACGAAAAGAGCGCGGCAATCACGTCGGTCAGGGTGTAGTCGAGGAAGTTCGAGGCTGCGAATTGCGCCAACCCGAAGCTCACCCCGGCAACCGCCAACACCGGCCACAGCGAGCGTATGGATCGCCAGCCCCCGTAGAGTGCAATCACATAGAAGGGCAGGATCGCGGCCATAAAGGGCAATTGGCGGCCAATCATGGCCGCTAACGCGGGTGCCGGCAGGCCGGTTACGGCGCCCAAGACGGTGACCGGCGTGCCGAGCGCACCGAAAGCCACCGGCGTCGTATTGAAGATCAAGACGAACACGATGGCTTCGAGCGCCGGAAACCCGCACATGATGAGCAGCGAAGCGGTAATCGCGACCGGCGCGCCGAATCCGGCAACGCCTTCGAGCAACGCGCCGAAGCAAAATGCGATGACGATCAATACCACCCGCCGATCATTGGGCAAATGCTTGATTATCCATGCGCGGAACGCGTCGAACCTGCCGGAGGAAACAGCGATGTTATAAACGAACAGTGCGTTGACGACGATCCACATCACCGGCCAGAGGGCGAACACGCCGCCGTTGGCTGCCGCGGCGAAGGCGATGTGGGCCGGCATGCCCCAGACGGCCACGGCAATGATCAGGCCTACGATGAGGCCGGCAAGCGCGGCTTGCCACGCTGGGCGCTTCAATATGCCGAGAAGCACGAGGACGGTTGCAATCGGCAGCACCGCAACCAAGAACGACAACGCCAGGCTGTCACCGACCGGCGTCAATAATTGATGAAACATCGATTCCCCCAATTGCGGTTGGTCGACGCCACCGCATTCGCTTTTGTCGAATCCTACTCCATTTGGCGGCAATTCTGTAACCCGTACCGCGGCCGGGTGCAACCGCTCGTCAGCGGACAAGGTGCATAATGCGGGCCGATGAACATCTCTTTGCGGACCGACGCGGCGGACGCCGATCGGGAACATCGCCAGAAGGATGTCGTGGCTGCGCTCAAGCAGGTGCTGCCGCGCGAGGCGATCCTGTTTCGCCATGAAGACACGGTGGCCTTTGAGTGCGACGCGCTCACCGCCTACCGGACTTCTCCCATGGTGGTGGCGCTGCCGGATACCGAGGCGCAGGTCGCCGCGTTGTTGAAGATTTGCCATAACTTGGGCGTGCCCGTCATCGCTCGCGGCGCGGGCACCGGATTATCCGGCGGGGCCATGCCGCACCGCTCCGGCGTGACTCTGTCGCTCGCCAAATTCAACAAGATCCTGAAAATCGATCCGGCATCCTGCTCCGCTGTCGTGCAATGCGGTGTCCGCAATCTGGCGATCAGCGAAGCGGCATCGGCGTTTGGTTTGTACTACGCCCCCGATCCCAGCAGCCAGATCGCCTGCACCATCGGCGGCAACGTCGCGGAAAACTCGGGCGGCGTGCATTGCTTGAAATACGGGTTGACCCTGCACAATGTGCTGCGGGTTCGCGGCTACCTGGCGACCGGCGAAGCCGTGGAATTCGGCTCCGCAGCGCTGGATGCGCCGGGCCTCGATCTTCTGTCCATCGTCGTCGGCAGCGAGGGCATGCTGGCCGTCACAACTGAAGTCACGGTGAAATTGACCCCGAAGCCGCAGGCGGCTCGCTGCATCATGGCAAGCTTCGACGACATCGAGTCCGCCGGCGCCGCGGTGGCCAGCGTGATTGCCCACGGTATCATTCCCGCGGGCCTCGAAATGATGGATAAAGCCATGACCGCGGCGGTGGATGCGTTCGTGCACGCCGACTACGATTTGAGCGCTGCCGCGATATTGTTGTGCGAGAGCGACGGTACTGCCGAGGAGGTGGAGGAAGAAATCGCCCGCATGGAGCAGGTGCTGGGTGCCGCCGGTGCATCGCGCATGGAGGTGAGCCGCGATGAGGCACAGCGCTTGAAATTCTGGAGCGGCCGCAAGAACGCATTTCCGGCCTCCGGCAGCATCAGCCCGGACTACATGTGCATGGATTCCACCATTCCGCGCAAGCGGCTCGCGGAAATGTTGCGGGCGATTCAGCAAATGGAGATCAAGTACGGACTGCGCTGCGCCAATGTTTTCCACGCCGGCGACGGCAATTTGCATCCGCTGATCTTATTCGACGCCGCGGACGCAGACGAAATGCGCCGCTGCGAACTGTTTGGCGCCGATATTTTGGAGACCAGCGTGCGCTTTGGCGGGACCGTGACCGGCGAGCATGGCGTGGGAATTGAAAAGCTCAATTCGATGTGCGTGCAATTCTCGGCGGCGGAGCGCGCGCAGTTTCTCGCGGTGAAGCACGCCTTCGATCCGCAGGAGCTTCTGAACCCGGGAAAAGTCATTCCGACCCTGCAGCGCTGTGCGGAGTACGGAAAAATGCACGTGCACCGCGGCATGCTGCCGTTTCCCGAGTTGGCGAGATTTTGATGAGCGCGCAGGATCCGGTCCTTGCACGGCTCGTTGATCAGGTTAACGGCGCGCGAGCGCGCGATGCGCCGCTCGACATTCGCGGCGGCGGCAGCAAGGCATTCTACGGGGAGCCGGCGATTGGCGATCCATTGGACCTCACCAGTCTTTCAGGTATCACAAGCTATGAGCCGACCGAACTCGTGGTAACGGTTCGGACCGGGACCCTGCTCCGTGAATTGGAAGCAGAACTTCAAGAACACGGTCAGTGCCTGCCGTTCGAGCCGCCGCGCTTCGCGCCCGGTGGAACCGTGGGAGGCATGGTCGCGGCGGGCCTGTCGGGACCGGCGCGGGCGACCGCAGGATCGGTGCGCGACCATGTCTTGGGCGTGACCTTGCTCAACGGGCGCGGCGAGATTCTCACCTTCGGCGGCCAGGTCGCAAAAAATGTGGCGGGCTACGATGTGTCGCGGCTGATGGCGGGATCATTGGGGATACTCGGAGTCGTCTGTGAAGTATCACTCAAGGTACTGCCGGTCAGCACCGCCACCGCGACGCTTTGCTTCGTTTGCGACTCGGATCAGGCGTTGGCGAAGTTCCGCGATTGGGCCTCGCAGCCCTTGGCAATCAACGCGACAGCCTGGCATCAGGGACGGCTTCATGTGCGTCTCGCCGGTGCCCGGGCGGCGGTGGCCTCCGCGTGTACGCGCCTTGGCGGCGCGCAACTTGCGCCCGACCAGGCAGCACTGTGGTGGACGGGCATCCGCGACCACCGTCATGGATTCTTTGCGCTGGATTCCGCCGGCGCGACGGGCGGCGAATCGCTTTGGCGGCTATCCCTGCCGGCGACGGCGCCGGCGCTCCAGTTGTCCGGACTTGAGTTCATCGAATGGGGCGGTGCCCAGCGCTGGTGGAAGACTGCCGCCGCCGCCGGAGAAGTGCGCAGCGCTGCCGCCGGTTGCGGCGGGCATGCCACGTTGATTCGCGGTGCCGACAAAAGCAGCGGCGTATTCGCGCCGTTGAGCGATGTCGCAATGCGCATCCACCGCGGTTTGAAGCAGGCCTTCGATCCGCAGCGGATTTTCAACCGCGGGCGCCTGTACGCCGGCCTCTGACCCATGCAAACGCATTTGAGTCAGGAATTTGAGCGTTCTCGCCAAGCCAAGGACGCGGCCGCCATCGTGCGCAAGTGCGTGCATTGCGGATTCTGCAATGCGACCTGTCCCACGTATCAATTGCTGGGAGACGAGCTGGACGGCCCTCGCGGGCGCATTTATTTGATCAAGCAGGTGCTCGAAGGCGCGGAGGTCACACGCAGCACGCAACAGCACCTGGATCGCTGCTTGACGTGCCTGAACTGTCAGACCACCTGTCCCAGCGGAGTCGAGTACGGTCGCCTGGTGGAGATCGGCCGGCAGCTCGTCGAAGAGCGCGTCGAGCGCCCGCCGCTCGAAAAGGCGCTGCGCTGGGCTCTCAAGGAAGGCATGACCTCGCGGCTGTTCGCTCCGGCGATGCGATTGGGGCAGAGCCTGCGTGCCGTGCTGCCGAAAGCGATCAAGAACAAAGTGCCGGCCCGATCCGAGCAAGGCGCGCCGGCAATGAGTGTTCGGACGCGGCCGCGCAAAGTGCTGATGCTGCAGGGATGCGTGCAGCCCGCGATGATGCCCAACATCGATGCGGCCGCCGCGCGGGTGCTCGATCGCGCGGGAATCCAAATCGTATATGCCGCAGGCACCGGCTGCTGCGGAGCGTTGCGCACGCACTTGAGCGACACTGCGGGCGGGCTTGCCGACATGCGCCGCAATATCGACGCCTGGATTCCCGTGCTCGAATCCGGGGAGGTCGAAGCGATCGTTTCGTCGGCGTCCGCCTGCGGACTTGCCATCAAAGAATATGCGCGCGCGCTGGCGCACGATATTCATTACCGGGATCCGGCAGCGCAAGTCAGCGCGAAAGCGCGGGATTTAAGCGAATTGTTGCCGGACCTCATGCCCGCTCTCAAGAACCGTGTCCACCCAAGCGCCACACGCGTGGCCTTTCACGCGCCTTGCACCTTGCAGCACGGCCTCAAGCTACGAGGCGGCGTGGAAGAGAATTTGCGCACGCTGGGGTTCGAAATGACGGCGGCGTGCGATGAAAGCCATATGTGCTGCGGCTCCGCCGGCACCTATTCGATACTGCAGCCGGAGCTCTCCAAACAGTTGCGCGACCGGAAACTCAAGAATCTCGCGCAGCTTGGACCGCAGTGCATCGTGTCCGCCAACATCGGCTGCATTCAGCATTTGCAGTCGGGTACCTCCACCCGGGTCATGCACTGGATCGAGCTGCTGGATGAGGCTCTCATCTAGTGATGGCTCAACGCCCACACATACGCCGCGACAGCGAATAGCTGATCGCTGCTGAGCTGCGCGCCGCCCATGGCCGGCATGGGCGCACGATATTGCTTCGGCTGTGCGACGCCGGCGGCGATGGTGCTGGCGATGCCCTGATAGCTGCCATCGCTCCACAGCCATTTGCCATTGGTCAAATCCGGTCCCAAGGGCGAACCCGTACCGGCGGCGCCGTGACAGCCCGTGCAGGTCGCACCGCCCACTTGGCCCTTATAGATGCGGCTACCCAGAGCGAGCATGGCCGGTGTTGCTCCCGCGGGCGCCTTCAGCGCGGCGGTATCGCTACCGGCATCGGGATGGGTGCCCTCGGGCGGCACGGCGCGCGCGGCGGCGATGGGTCCGGCTGGCTCGGTTGGACTCGGGCAGGGAACCGGTGTGATCGCCTGATTTGCACCGGCGCGATAAGCGATTCGATAGACGCGCCCGGCGACATCATCGGCGACGTACAGTGCGCCATCCGGCCCTACGGCAACGCCGCTGGGGCGATGCGCGGCCTTGGCAGGCGATTTATCCGCACCTGCAAACCCGTCCGCGAAAATCTCGCAGGCACCCGCGGACTTGTCGCCGGAGAGGCCTTGATAGACGATGTTGTAGCCGCCTTGACTGTAAGGTGCGCGATTCCACGAGCCGTGGAAGGCAATGAACAAGCCCTTGCGATAGCGGGCTGGAAATTGCGCGTTGTCGTACAGCACCATGTCATTGGGGGCCCAATGTGCCGGGAAAATCGCGGCCGGTGCGCTCTTTTGCGCACATAGGCCGACGGTCTTGCCATCGCCGCCGTATTCGGGAGCGAGCACCAGCGACTGCGCGAACGGATCGTAGTAGCACTTCGGCCAACCATAATCGCCATCCTTTGACAGGAGCATCACCTCTTCGGACGGCAGCGTGGCTTCCTGATCAGCCTCCTTGATGATATCCGGCCAGTTGGTGTGCAGCTGATCGCGCCCATGCTGAGTCACGAAAATGCGCCGGCCTTCGGTGTCGACCCCAAAGCCCTCCGCATTGCGTATTCCGGTGGCGTAGCGCTGCGCGGCTGAAAATTTTTGGTTGGTCTTGTTGGCATCGAACAGCCAAATGCCGCCCCGCGTCTCGAGCTCAGTGCAGGGATCCAACCCGGGTGATCGAAGCGTGCGATTTTTCTCCTGACAGGAATTGGTCGCGCTGGCGACGTCGACATAAAGGCCGCCTTTGGCGTCAATTTCGAACGGGTGCATCGGATGGTCCCCGCCCAAGGGCAACCCGCTGACGACGATTTGCGATTTCTCGTCGGGCAGCGCCGCGCCCTTGTTCAGCTTGAACTTGATAATTTTGTCGTTGAGCTCGGCGTACAGCCACTGATTGTAAATGCCGATTCCGGTTCCGCCGGCCGCGCCGCTTTGCGTGGTCTCACCGAATCGTTGATTGATATTCGCCTTGCCACTGCCGGTGGTGTCTTGCAACGCCACCAGAAAGCCGCCGGCGTGCGGGGTGTCATTGCCGAAGTAGCGGCCGGACCAGGTGTTCACGTACACCACGCCATCGGGCGTCACCGCCAAGTGGCGCGCATGACCGATGCCGTCGGCGAAAATCGTGGCGCAAAAGCCCGCGGGCAACGTGAGCCCGCTGTCGTCGTTGGGGCAAGAAAGCCCCGCCGCGTCGGCCGCCCGGCCTTGCAGGGGCGCGGTCAGCAGGGACACACCGCAGAGTGCAACAATCATGACGAACAACAAACCATTCTGCGATCGGTACAATGGCATCTTCAGTCCCCTCAAATCGGTTGATTGCTGCATGATCGCGCGGTGCCGCGGAGTATATCGCGGCCGGTGCTCCATGCAATAAAGGGAGCTTTGATGTGCTTGGTGCTGATTGCGTGGCGAGGAAGCGAGAACTATCCGTGCGTCATAGCCGCGAACCGCGATGAGTTGTATACGCGGCCAACCGTGCCTGCGCAGTGGTGGGACACGGACCCGCAGATCCTGGCCGGACGCGATCTTGAGGCGGGCGGCACCTGGCTCGGCATCACGCGAACCGGCCGCTTCGCCGCCCTGACCAACTACCGCGATCCCGAGCAGCGGCGGGCGGGCGCGCCCAGCCGCGGCGCGCTGGTCACCACCATCCTCAAGTCCGGTGCCGGCACGGCGGAGACCCTGGAATATCTACGCGGCGTCGCCGCGAGCTACAACGCCTTTAATGTGATTTTCTCCGATGGCGAACGGCTCGCGGTATTCGAGAGCACGCTTCGGGAAGGGCGCGAACTCAAGCCCGGTATCTATGGGCTTTCGAATCACTTACTCGATACTCCGTGGCCCAAGGTGCAGAACGCCAAATCCCGGCTGTCCCAGGCGCTGACGGACTTGCGGGACCCCGGCGCCGTGCTGGCGCTGTTGCGAGATGACGCGCCGGCGCCGGATGAGGAATTGCCGCGCACCGGGCTCACTGTTCAATGGGAGCGCATGGTATCGAGTGCCTTCGTCAGGACCAAAGAGTACGGCACCCGTTGCTCGACGCTGGTGCGCATTGATCAATCGCGCCGCGCGTGTTTTGATGAATGGACCTGGGATTCAGCGGGCGCCGAGATCGGCGTCAGGAGTCTGCAGTTCGACCTGGAGTGAGGTTATGTTCAAGCGCGTGCTGCTTTGCTACGACGGCACCGAAGCGGGTCGCCGGGCTCTGCGTCGCGGCGCGGAATTGGCCATACTGCTCGGCGCGCGCGTCTTCGTGCTTTCCATCGTCCCCACCCAAGTCGCGCAGGCGGCTGTCGCCGCCGGTGCCGCCGGCCACGCCTGCATCGTCGATGGTGCGGCTGAGACTCGCAAACTCCTGGACGAGTCCATCGCATGGCTGAAAGTGCGCGATGTTGTCGCCGAAGGCTATTTGGCGAGCGGCGAATACGTCGATCAGATCATCGAATATTCGAAGAAGCTGGCCGTCGATCTCATCGTACTAGGCCACTACCCGCAGCCGAAGGGCGGCTTTTGGTGGTCGGGTACGCAGCGTGTTTCATTGGCGGAACGGGCCAACTGCTGCATTTTCGTCGCCGTCAATACCTCTGACGATGCTGCAACCGGGCAAAGCTAACGCATGACATCGGCAGATAAATCCGATCGGGATCCAATCATCACCACCGCCAGTGATCGAGCGTTGGGAATCATCGCAACGGCGACGTTGTTCGGACTGCTGTACTTGGCGCGAGACATTCTCGTGCCTGTGACCCTGGCATTCATTCTGAGTCTGCTGATCGCGCCGCTGGTGCGCGCGCTGCGGCGCGTTGGGTTGGGCCAGACCTGGTCGGTGCTGGCTGCGGTGCTGATGCTGGCGCTGTCATTCGGCGCGGCCGCGACCGTCATTGGTTCGCAATTAGTACGCATGGCGACCAACCTGCCGAAGTACGAGAGAACGCTGGAGCGCAAACTGGAGACCTTGAATGGCGTTACGGTGGGGCGCATCAATTCTCTTACCGCACAGGCCGGCCGGGTATTCAATCGGCATGAAGAGGCCGCGCAGCCGCAGCAGCAGACTCAGACCCTGACGGAGCCGGGCACAGCGGTTCCCAAGGTTCCCATTCCCGTGGAATTGCATGAAGCTCCGGCCAATCCGTTGCAGGTCATGGAAAAGATCCTGGGTTCGATCTGGGTGCCCATCGAGACCTTGGGGATCGTCCTGGTGGTGCTGGTGTTCGTACTGCTCGAACAGGAAGCGTTGCGCGACCGCTTCATTCGCATTGCCGGCGGCACGGACATCCGCCTGACCACGCTGGTGATCAACGAGGCGGGAGATCGTTTGTCGCGATTTTTCGTATCGCAGTTCGCCGTGAATTTCGGTGTCGGCGCCCTGGTGTGGGTCGGGCTCAGCATCATCGGCCTGCCGCACCCGCTGGTGTGGGCGGCGCTGACCACGGCGCTGCGCTTCGTGCCCTACGTGGGTGTGTGGATAGCGGCGCTGAGTGCCGCGTTGCTCGCCGCCGCAGTCGATCCAGGATGGAGCATGGCATTTGCGACCCTGGGACTTTTCGTCGTTGTGGAACTCATCGCCGCGCAGTTGGTTGAGCCGCAGCTTTATGGTCATACCACGGGCTTATCGCCGCTGTCGGTGATCATCGCTGCAATATTCTGGAGCTGGCTATGGGGGCCGATAGGATTGATCGTCTCGACCCCTTTGACACTGTGTTTGTTGGTCGCCGGGCGCCATATCAAGGCGCTGAGCCTGCTCGACGTGCTATTGGGAGACACCCAGGCGCTGACCATGCCGCAACAGTTCTACCAGCGCGCGCTGTCCGACGATTCGGATGAAATCATCGCGAGGGCACGCGAGTTTCTCAAGCGCAATTCGTTCGCCAACTATTGCGATCTGGTGCTCATGCCCGCGCTGCATCTTGCGCGGATCGATCTTGAGTCCGGCGCCATCAGCACCGACCAACAGATGCGAGTCCGAGGTGCCATTGTTTCGGTAATCGCCGCCATCGGCGGGAACAATCGGCGGCCGTCGCGCCGCCGTTTGCGATCCTCGGTACTCGATAAGTCCAGCGCCGGGCAACTGCTGCGCCAGCAGCGCGAATTGACCAGCGGTCGCTGGCAGGGACCCCTGGAGGTGCCGGCCGGTTCGGTGATGGTATGCGTGGGACTGGGAACGATGGCGGATGATTTGGCGACGGAATTGCTGGTGCGCATCTTGCGCGACCAGAAAATCGACGCACGCCACATGTCGCTCGAGGATTTGAGCGCCGTAGCGCCGCCGAACGCCGCCGACGCGGTTTCCATCGTTTACGTGGTCAGCGCCTTTCCCAGCGAGGAGCGCGAGCGCGGCGACGCCACGGCGCAGGAGATGCGGCGGCGATTTCCCCGGGCCTGTATCGTCGCGGTGTTTCTACCAGGAATGCTGTTGCAGTCGGAGGCCGAAGGCGCGGGCGGTGAAATGCACGAAGCGGACAAATCCGCATCATCGCTGGGTCATGCGGTGCAGATCTGCCTTGACATGCAGCCGAAACAAACCCCGATATAATGCCGCCGAGAAAAACGATACTGGTCACGGGAGCGGCACAGGGCGTCGGACTTGCGGCGGCGTCCTTGTTGGCGCAACGCGAGAACCGCGTCATCCTTCTGGACATACAATCCGTCGATGCACCAGTGGCGCGGCTGCGAGATGCGGGCGCCCATGTCGAGGGCGTTTCGGGCGATGTCTCCTCCGAAGCGTTCGTGCAGCAATTGGCCGAACGAATCGCGGTGGAGCATGGCGCGCTCGACGGTTTGGTGAATAACGCCGGGATCAGTTTGATCATGCCCGCCGAACAGACCACCGCCGCGCAGTGGCAGCGGGTCATGGCCATCAACCTTTTCGGTCCATATCTCCTGTGCCGCTATCTCGGAGCCCAGATGCTCAAGCGCCGGCAAGGCAGCATCGTGAACGTGGCTTCGGTGGCGGGCCTCGCCGGCATCAGTCATCGCAGCGCCTATAACGCATCGAAACATGGCCTCATCGGGCTTACCCGGACGCTCGCGGCCGAGTGGGGCGGGAGGGGCGTACGCGTCAATGCGGTCTGTCCGGGTTGGATCAAAACCGAAATGGACGCGGTGGATCAGGGCGGCGGAGCCTACAGCGACGCCGATATCGTCGATCGCGTGCCGTTGGCGCGATTTGCGCGTGCCGAGGACGTGGCCGAGGCGATCGCATTTCTTGCGGACTCGGAGCGCAGCGGATTCATCAACGGCGTGAGTTTGCCCGTGGACGGAGGTTGGATGGCCGATGCCAGCTGGAATGACTTGCGCCTGCGCACCCGCACTTAAGGGCCGATCCAGAGCACCGTTCATGTGGCTGCAAAAGACTACCCCCGACGAAAGGCGCGCGCTGCTGGCCGCATACTTGGGCTACGGCCTGGACGGCTTCGATTTCATGATCTACAGCTTCATCATTCCTACGCTGCTCAGCCTTTGGAGCATCAGCAAGGCCGAGGCGGGCTACATTGCGAGCGGTACGCTGATTACCTCGGCGGTCGGCGGATGGGCGGCAGGCGTGCTGGCGGATCGATATGGCCGCGCGCGCATATTGCAGCTCACGGTGTTGTGGTTTGCAGCCTTTACTTTCTTAAGCGGCTTCACGCATTCCTTCGCGCAACTGTTCTTCACGCGCGCCATGCAGGGATTTGGATTTGGCGGTGAATGGGCCGTGGGTTCCGTGCTGGTCGCTGAAATCATCGATGCGCGGCATCGCGGCAAAGCGGCCGGACTCGTGCAAAGCAGCTGGAGCTTAGGCTGGGCCGCGGCTGCGCTGGCGTTCTGGGTCATCAGCTCGCTGGCGCCGCCGCAGTGGGCGTGGAAGATAGTGTTTTGGCTGGGGCTGTTGCCCGGTTTGCTGATCATCTACATCCGCCGCAGGGTCCCGGAACCGCCGGTGTTCCTGAGGATGCGCGCGCAACGCCTCAATCCGCATTTTAAGCCGGCGCCGCGCGGCGGCTACCTGGACATTTTCCGCGGATCACTGCTGCGCACGACGCTGCTGGCGACCTTGCTGTCGACGGGAATGCTCGGCGCCTACTATTCGGTGACCACCTGGCTGCCTACCTTCCTTGCGACCGAGCGGCATCTGTCCGTGGGCGGCACCACGGGCTATGTGTTGATGGTGATCGTCGGCTCGCTCGCCGGATATCTCACCAGCGGCTGGCTCGCGGACCGGATGGGGCGGCGGCGCGGCTTTATACTGTTTGCGTGCTGCGCGGCGGTGCTGATTCTGCTTTACACGCATCTGCCGGTCGCGGGCGGCATGTTCATGATCGGCTTTCCACTGGGATTTTTCGTGCTGGGGATATTTTCCGGCATGGGAGCATGCCTGGCCGAGCTCTATCCCAGCGCGGTGCGCGGTTCGGGTCAGGGATTCAGCTACAGCGTCGGACGCGGAATCGGCGGCTTCTGCCCCTCGCTGATCGGCGTTTTGAGCAGCCACTTATCATTGAGCGATGCGATCGCCGGATTCACCGTCGCGGCCTATGCCGTGGTGATCGTGGCCGCGTGGGCGCTTCCGGAGACCAAGGGTCGCGCATTGACCGACGAGGTCAACCAATTCGCGACGTAACTGTGTTGTCGCGCGCATCTTAAGGGCAAAGCATGAAGCGCTGGGAGTTTTGGATCGACCGCGGCGGCACGTTCACCGATGTCATCGGATGCGCGCCCGACGCATCGCTGCACACACTCAAGCTGCTGTCGGAGAATTCCTCGCAATACGATGATGCGGCGGTGGAAGGCATCCGCCGCTTGCTGAAGCTTGCGCCAACCGACGTGATCAGCGCGGCGCAAGTGGCCTGCGTTAAAATGGGCACCACCGTGGCGACCAACGCGCTGCTGGAACGCAAGGGCGAGCGCACGGTGCTGGTCATTACCCGAGGCTTTCGCGATGCCTTGAGGATCGCAACCCAGGCCAGGCCGCGACTGTTCGACCGCCACATCGTGCTCCCCGAAATGCTGTATGAGCGGGTGGTCGAGGCGCATGAGCGGGTGGGCGCGCATGGAGAAACGATCCAGTCCCTGGATACGCGCGATCTTTTGGCGCAATTGCAGGGCGCCTATGCTGCGGGCCTGCGCAGCTGCGCCATCGTGTTTATGCACGGCTACCGGTACGTCCATCACGAGCTTGCCGCGGAGGGCATCGCCCGCGACATCGGCTTTACGCAGATTTCGGTTTCGCATCGCGTGAGCCCGCTGATAAAGCTGGTGCCGCGCGGCGACACCACCGTGGTGGATGCCTACCTGTCGCCGATCTTGCGTCGCTACTGCGACAAGCTCGCCGACCTGATGCCCGGGGTGCCGCTGTTTTTCATGCAGAGTTCGGGCGGCCTGACCCAGGCGCATCGTTTCTTCGGCAAGGATGCCATCCTTTCAGGCCCGGCCGGCGGCATCGTCGGCATGGCGCGGACCGCGCAAGCCGCGGGACACGCGCGGCTGATCGGATTCGACATGGGCGGCACTTCGACCGACGTGAGCCATTTCGCCGGCGAGTATGAACGCGCATTCGACACCGAAGTGGGCGGGGTTCGCGTTCGCGCGCCCATGATGAGCATTCACAGCATCGCGGCCGGCGGCGGCTCCATCATCCGCTTCGACGGCGCGCGGCTGCGCGTGGGGCCGCAGTCCGCGGGCGCGACTCCCGGACCTGCGTGTTATCGGCGGGGTGGGCCGCTCACCGTGACCGATGCCAACGTTTTGCTGGGGCGTATTCAGCCGGCGTTTTTCCCGCGGGTATTCGGGCCCAGCGCGAATGAGACCTTGGATGGCGACATCGTTGCGCGGCGCTTCGCCGAATTGGCCCAGCGCATGAGCGGCGCCTCGCGCCGGATCGCTGCCGAAGAGGTCGCGGGCGGCGCTCTTCAGATCGCGGTAGGCAGCATGGCAAATGCCGTCAAGCGTATTTCCGTAATGCGCGGCCACGATGTGAGCGACTATACGCTGCAGTGCTTCGGCGGAGCGGGCGGACAACATGCGGGTCTGGTGGCGGACGCTCTCGGGATGACGCGGGTATTCATACACCCCTTGGCCGGCGTGCTCTCCGCCTTTGGCATGGGACTCGCCGATCAGGTCGCGATGCGTGAAGCCTCTGTCGAGCACGATCTCAATGAACTCGGATGGTCGGCAGCGCAGGGGATCGCCTCACGTCTGCAGCAGGAGGCCACCGCGGAACTCAAGCAGCAGGGGCTGGCCGGGGAGGCGCTGCATAGCGTGTCGCGGATCCATATCCGCTATCAGGGCACCGACACCGCACTGTCCTGCGAACTGCCTGGGGTCTTGCCGCCTGCCGAAGCGGTGCGGGCGATTCGCGCGGAGTTCGAACGCAGCTATCGACGGCGTTTCGAATTCGTGATGCCGGATCATGCACTCACGATCGAGGCCGTCTCCGTGGAATGCATTGCTCCCGGCGCGGCCGCGCTGGCGGCAGACACCGCGCAGCCGGCCGTGCTGTACGAACCTGAGCCGGATGCGAACATATCCATGTACTGCCTGGCCGACGAACAAGCCGCGGGCTGGCGCGACGCGCGACTGTATCGCACCGAGAGCCTGCGCGATGGTGCGCGCGTCGCGGGTCCGGCCATTCTCGCCGACCGCCATGCGACCACGGTCATTGAGCCGGGGTGGGAAGCCGGCGTGAGGGCTGCGGGCTGCATCGAATTGCGCCGCGTCAGGCGCCGCGCGGCCGGTTCATCCGTCGGCACCGACGCCGATCCCGTGATGCTCGAGTTGTTCAACAACATATTCATGAACATCGCCGAACAAATGGGATTGCGTCTGCAGAACACCGCTTACTCGGTCAACATCAAGGAGCGGCTGGACTTCAGCTGCGCGCTGTTCGACGCCGGCGGACAGCTCATTGCGAATGCGCCGCATATGCCGGTGCACCTAGGATCGATGAGTGAGTCGATCCGCACCGTCATCGACCGCAATCCCCAGATGCTCTGCGGCGATGTCTATGTCCTGAATGATCCCTATCACGGCGGTACACATCTGCCCGACATCACGGTGGTGACGCCGGTGTATCTGCGCGATGCCGATGCCGCGCCCAGTTTCTTCGTGGCCTCGCGCGGACACCATGCCGATATCGGCGGGATTACTCCGGGATCGATGCCGCCGTTCTCGACGCACATCGATGATGAGGGCGTATTGATCGACAATTTCAAGCTGGTGGCAGGCGGCGTGCTGCGCGAGGCGGCGTTGCGCGAATTGCTGGACAGCGGCGCTCACCCATCGCGAAATCCCGCGCAGAATCTCGCCGATTTGCGGGCGCAAATCGCCGCCAATGCCAAGGGAAGTCTGGAGCTCAAGTCCCTGGTCGCGCATTACGGCGTGGATACGGTCAACGCGTATATGCGCCATGTGCAGGACAATGCCGAAGAATCGGTGCGCCGCGTCATCAGCGTGCTCAAGAACGGTCAGTTCGCGCTACCGCTGGATAATGGCGCGCGCATCCAGGTGGCGGTGCGCATCGATGAAAGCGCGCGCTCGGCGTGCATCGACTTCACCGGCACGAGCGCGCAACTGCCTGACAATTTCAACGCGCCGCGCGCGGTCGCCACGGCGGCCGTGCTCTATGTGTTCCGCACGCTGGTCGCCGATGATATTCCCCTGAATGCAGGATGCATGAAGCCATTGCAATTGATTCTGCCCGAGGCCTGCATGTTGAATCCGCGGCATCCCGCAGCGGTGGTGGCCGGCAATGTCGAGACCTCGACCTGTGTGACCAACACTTTGTACGGAGCACTGGGCGCGATGGCGGCCGGCCAGTGCACCATGAACAATTTCACCTTCGGCAATGCGCAGTATCAATACTACGAGACGATCGCCGGCGGCTCGGGAGCGGGACCGGAATTTAGCGGAACCAGCGTGGTCCAAACTCATATGACCAACTCGCGGTTGACAGATCCGGAGATCCTGGAATTCAGGTTTCCGGTGCGGCTCGAGTCCTTTGAGATTCGTTTGGGATCCGGCGGCGCCGGGCAGTGGCACGGAGGAAACGGTGGGGTGCGGCGTGTGCGCTTCTTGGAGCCGATGACGGCGTCGATCTTGAGCAATGGGCGCAGATATGGCGCCTTCGGCATGGCCGGGGGCGAAGCCGGTGCAGTCGGCGAGAATTTCATTGAGCGAATCGACGGGCGGGTCGAGAGATTGAGGCACATCGGTCAAGTCGAAATGCAGGCGGGTGATGTCATGGTGATCGCTACTCCCGGTGGCGGTGGGTACGGTCCGATCGCGAGCGATAAGTGATATGAATTATGTATTGTAAGATGTTGAAATATAAATATTAAATGCAGCTCGCGCTGTCGATGATTGCGCACAATGCTAAAGTGATTTGCCATGCGTAAAATCGAGATAGTCGAAGTCGGTCCGAGGGACGGGTTGCAGAACGAAGCAATCTTGTTCAGCACGCAACAGAAACTGGAGTTGATCAAGCGCGCCATCGATGCCGGGGTACGCCGGATCGAAGTAGCCAGTTTCGTGAATCCGAAACTGGTGCCGCAGATGGCCGACGCCGAAGCGGTGACCGCCGGCTTGCCGCCCCGCCCCGATGTGATTTACATCGGCTTGGTGCTGAACAAGCGGGGCGCTTTGCGGGCGATCGAGGCGGGACTGCCCGAACTCGGGGCGGTATGCGCCGCCTCGGACGGGTTCGCCACACGCAATCAAGGGCAGACCTCCGATGAGTCATTGGCGATGTGCGGCGAAGTGATGCGCCTGGCGCGAGAAGCAGGTCGCCGCGGTCAGATCACGATTTCCACGGCTTTCGGGTGTCCGTTCGATGGCGAAGTTATGCCTGCGCGTGTGGTTGAAATGGCGCGGATTGCCGCCGCGGCAGGTGCGGTGGAAGTTGCCATCGCGGATACCATTGGCGTGGCTGCGCCGGGCGAGGTTGTGGATCTCACGACGCGGGTGATGGCAGCGATCAAGCCGGTGCCGGTGCGCGTGCATTTTCACAACACGCGCAACACCGGACTTGCGAATGTCTGGGCGGCGGTGAACGCCGGCGCCGCCACGGTGGACGCGTCATTGGGCGGCCTCGGCGGCTGCCCCTTCGCGCCTCGCGCCACCGGCAATGTGCCCACCGAAGACGTGGTCTACATGCTGGAGCGTTCGGGTTATCACACCGGACTCGATGTTGACCGCCTGATCGGAGCCGCTGAATGGCTGGCGATGAGCATGGGGCGCGAGCTTCCCGGCATGCTGAGCAGAGCCGGCAATTTCCCGCGCGCGATAGACCCCGTCGCCAAATAGGCGTTGCTACTTTTTTTTCGCGGCTTTGTACGCTAACGTCGCAGCGCGGCGTCGAAGCCGTAACCCAAGTACCATAATTCCCGTAAAAATGGAGATAGCGTGACTTCTGACATTTCGATTGCGCAACGTGCAACCCTCAAGCCCATCGCTGAAATCGCCGCTCGCTTAGGTATCCCCGCCGCCAGTATCGAGAACTATGGCCACTACAAAGCCAAGATCGCTCTCGACTACATCGACACCTTGAAGGAGCGCGCCGATGGCAAACTGATCCTGGTCACAGCCTTGAGTCCCACCCCCGCCGGCGAGGGCAAGACCACCACGACGGTAGGATTGGGCGACGCTCTGAATAAAATCGGCAAGAAGGCGGTGATCTGTCTTCGCGAACCGAGCCTGGGTCCCGTGTTCGGCATGAAGGGCGGAGCGGCCGGCGGCGGCCATGCGCAGGTCGTGCCGATGGAGGACATCAATCTGCACTTTACCGGCGACTTCGGCGCCATCGGTCTGGCGCACAATCTGCTCGCGGCGCTCATCGACAACCATATTTTTCACGGCAATGAACTGGGCTTCGACGTGCGGCGCATATCGTGGAAGCGTGTCATGGACATGAACGATCGCGCGCTGCGCGCCATCACCGTGGGTCTTGGTGGGCCGAGCAACGGTTTTCCACGCGAGGATGGATTCGACATCGTGGTGGCTTCCGAAGTCATGGCCATTTTCTGCCTCGCCAAAAGCCTCGCCGACCTCAAGGACCGTCTCGGTAAAATCGTCGTCGGCTATCGCCGCGACCTGAAGCCCATCCGCGCCTCTGAGCTCAAGGCTCAGGGGGCGATGACCGTGCTCCTGAAGGACGCGTTGAAACCAAACCTGGTGCAGACGCTGGAAAACAATCCCGCCTTCATTCATGGCGGCCCATTCGCCAATATCGCTCACGGCTGCAATTCCGTACTTGCGACTTCGACGGCGCTGAAGCTGGCCGACTATGTGGTGACCGAAGCGGGTTTCGGTGCCGACCTGGGGGCTGAGAAATTCTTGGATATCAAATGTCGCAAGTCCGGCTTGCGCCCCTCGGCAGTGGTCATCGTCGCGACGATCCGCGCTCTGAAATACCATGGCGGGCGCGAAGTCGCGCATCTAGGCAAGGAGGACCTCGCGGCCCTCGACAAGGGAATTGCCAACCTGCAAAGGCATGTGCACAACGTCCGCGACCATTACGGCCTGCCCTGTGTCGTGGCGGTCAATCACTTCACGGCCGACACCGACGCCGAACATGCGCTGCTCGCATCAAGGATGAAGGCCCTGGATGTGCCGTTGGTGCTCGCACGCCATTGGGCCGACGGCGGGGAGGGCGCGACAGATCTTGCGCGTAAAGTCGTGGATCTGGCGGAAACCGGCGGTTCGGGATTCAAATTCGTGTACGACGAACAACAATCGCTGTGGGAAAAGGTCAAGGCGATCGCCGTGAAAATCTACGGCGCTTCCGACATTTCGGCGGATACAAAAATCCGTGCGCGCATCGCTGAACTCCAGGGCGACTACGGCAAGTACCCGGTATGCATCGCCAAGACGCAATATTCCTTCTCAACCGATGCGGCTTTGCGAGGAGCGCCGAAAGGTCATATTGTCAATATCCGCGAAGTGCGCTTGGCCGCCGGCGCGGAGTTCATCGTGTTCGTGTGCGGCGATGTCATGACCATGCCCGGCCTCCCGAAATCGCCTTCCGCGGACAAAATCGACATCGACGCCGACGGACGCGTGGTGGGGCTTTTCTAGGAAAGTCTCCGGGAATATGCGCAATGAATGATCGACTGACATCCCTGTTATCGGAGAGGCCGTGGCTGCTGGCCGATGGCGCCATCGGCAGCAATCTGTTCGAACGCGGTCTGCAGTCGGGCGATGCGCCGGAGCTGTGGAATTCCGAGCATCCCGAACGAGTTGCGCTCCTGCACCGTGCGTTCGTGGAGGCGGGGGCCGACATCATCCTGACGAACAGCTTCGGCGGCACACGGCATCGCTTGAAGCTTCACAAGGCGGAGCTTCGGGTGGCGGAGTTGAACGAGATCGCCGCCCATCTCGCGCGCGTCGAGGCCGATCGCGCAGGGCGCGTCGTCCTGGTCGGCGGCAGCATGGGACCGACCGGAGAGATACTCGAACCCTTGGGGCCCTTGAGTATCGAGGCGGCCCGCGAGGCATTTGCGGAGCAAGCCCTGGCGCTGGCGCGCGGCGGCGCAGACCTCTTGTGGATCGAAACCATGTCGTCCATCGAAGAGACCGAAGCGGCCATCGCGGGCGCCCGCCGCACGGAACTGCCGGTGGTCGCCACTTTGAGTTTCGATACCAATGGCCGGACGATGATGGGTGTTACGCCGTCGGACCTCGCCGCCCTGCACCGCAAGCACCATCTGGCCGCATGCGGCAGCAATTGCGGTACCGGGCCCGCTGAGTTGGTCGCTTGCATCGTGAATCTCGCCACGGCGTCGGATCCGGCCGCCATTCTGGTAGCCAAAGCGAACTGCGGCATCCCGCAATTCGTCAACGGCGCGATTCAGTTCGACGGCACGCCCGAGCTGATGGCGCGCTACGCCTGTCTTGCACTCGATTCGGGAGCGCGAATCATCGGCGGCTGCTGTGGCACCACGCCGCAAACCTTGCACACCATGCGTGTAGCGCTCGAATCCCATGCGCGGGAGCCAAAACCCGATCTTGTGGCTATTGAGGCCAAGCTCGGCGCCATTTCGTCCGGCGCAACAGCGCAATTGCGCGGCGAAATGAGCCGCGAGGCGGGCGCTGCCGCGGGCGCGACCGGCAGACGCACGACCAGCCGTCGGGTTGCGCGGCTGCGCAATCCATGATCACGGATACTTGTTTTCGACGGCGTCGCGGATGAGATGCGTGTCGTAAACCAGGACGATTGAGGCGATGTGGCCCGTCTCGGGATCGAAATTGAATACGTCAGCGCACTCAAACGACACCTTGGAGCCGTCCTTCAGCTGCCAGTCGTACAAATAGTAGGCGACCGCCCGCATGTGCCCTTCGGCGCTCACCAGAACATCGTGCACGGTGAGTGCCGTACTGCGTGATGCAGCTGTGACTCTGTGAACGTACTCGCGCACCGGAATTCGGCCGAGGAACGGCGATTGAACCCAGCCGTCGACGACGAATAGCGCTGCCGCTCGGTCGGCATCGCCCGCCTCAAGGGCCTTGAGATACTTGCGCACAGCTCGCTGCATATGCCACTCCCATTCAATGTTGCCCTTGCCCATGCTACGCGAACCGCCGGTAGGCGGGAAATTCCGCTATTGTTCCGCTGCGACGACGCGTCGCATGAGGTCAAAAGGAAATCGATGAGTTCGATCAGTACGGCGGCGCACGCCGTCGAGGGCGGCGTCGCGCGCGACCTCTGGCTCGGGCTCGACACCGGGGGCACGTATACGGACGCCGTACTTCTTGCCGAAGGCCGCCAGGTCGTCGCCAGCGCCAAATCGCTGACGACGCCGTGGAACCTTGCGATCGGCATCGGCAAGGCGCTGCGCGCGGTGCTCGATCTACTTCCCACAGGTGCCAGCCGCGCGGATATCACATTGGTATCGATGTCGACCACGCTTGCCACGAATGCCGTCGTCGAGCACCGTTTCAGCCCCGTGTGCGCGCTTCTGATCGGCTTTGATGATGCCATGGTCGAGCGTTCCGGACTGCAGCGGCACGGCGGCGCAGATATCGTGTTGCGCGTGCAGGGCGGCCACGGCGCCGCCGGCGAGGAATCGGCGGCGCTCGACGAAGCGGCCATAACGCGCGCCGTCCTCGAACACGCCGAACGCGTCGAAGCATTCGCGGTCGCTGCCAATTTTTCCGTGCGCAATCCGGCGCACGAATTACGCGCGCGCAAAATCATCCGCGCGCTCTCGCCCAAGCCTGTGACCTGCGCGCATGAATTGAGCTCGAAGCTGGATGCGCCGCGGCGCGCGCTCACCGCGGCGCTGAACGCCCGCCTGACGCCTCAGATTGGGCGGCTGATTGAGGCGTTGGCGCAGGTGCTTGCAAATGAGGCGGTCCATGCACCGCTGATGATTGTGAAAGGAGACGGTTCGCTGATGAAGGCCGAGATTGCAATCGAGTATCCGGTAGAAACCATCCTGTCGGGGCCGGCGGCAAGCGTGGTGGGGGCGGGACATCTCACCGGTCTCGCCAATTTTGTGGTTGCGGACATGGGCGGCACCACCACCGACATCGCGGTGGTGTCCGGCGGCCGTCCGGTCATCAGCGATCAGGGCGCTTTGGTTGGCATGTGGCGGACGATGGTCGAGGCAGTCGACGTGCGCACCAGCGGTCTCGGCGGCGACAGCGAGACCCGCTTTGACCGGCAGCTTCGGCTTCGTGTCGGTCCGCGCAAGGTGATGCCGCTCAGCCTTATGGCACACGCATTCCCGACTGCGCTGCCGCTACTGCGGTCGATCGCGGAACTGGCGCGTCTGCCCGATTACGCGACGCAATTTGCGTTCCGCAATCCGGAGCGGCGGCCGCCCGAGCACTTATCGTCGCAGGAGCGCCGCGTGTGGGAGGCATTGGACTTGGAGCCGCGCCGGGTATCCACCCTGGTGCGCAGCGCCGCGGGTTTGGAAGCGTTGCATCGGCTCGCCGACTCCGGGCTCGCCACCGTCGCCGCATTCACGCCGAGCGATGCCATGCATGTGCTGGACCGGCAGCATGATTGGTGCCGCGAGGCCGCCGAGTGCGGCGCGCGTATTCTCGCGACCGAGGAGCACAACGCACGCGCCTCGGTTGAGCCAGACTCCGCGCGGGGAATCAGCGAGCGTACTGTTGAGCATGTGGTGCGCGAAACCGGCCGGATTCTGCTGGCCGCGGCATTGGCGCACGACCCGGGCATCGAGGCGCATTCCAAAGGCTGGGGTACGCTCGGCGCTCGACTCGTCGAAGAGATCGTGGCCGGCAGGCAGCTCTCCTCGCTGCTCGAGACGCGGATGAATCTGGCACGGCCGTTGGTCGCCATTGGGGCACCGGCCGGAGCCTATTATCCCGAGGTGGCGCGCCG
>Ga0210409_10001465_pt1 | contig 30921 bp, 33 predicted proteins | sample IncBWH17MmetaG_FD_161649 | JGI IMG/M metagenome (GOLD analysis project Ga0210409, IMG submission 161649) | Forest soil microbial communities from Barre Woods Harvard Forest LTER site, Petersham, Massachusetts, United States - Inc-BW-H-17-M | ecosystem: Environmental > Terrestrial > Soil >...
CAACGATTCCTCAAACCGATCCCCCAGGGCCAGATCTACCTCTCGACGAAGAGTCTGACTCTTGCCGCCTTCTAAACACCTGACTTCAGGACGCGCGGCCGCTCACGACACAATTGCGGCAACGCTTCGTGAAATCCCCAATGCCCGACCACTGCTCGTCAACGGTTCGAACTTTTCCGATAAGCGCGTTTGGACGTAGCCGCCCGGCGGCGGACGCTGCGCGTGAGGTAGTGGAGCGTTGGTTGCTCTATGGTTGTGATGTAAGTGTGGGTCATAGGAGGTTTCCCTATGACCCATTTGCGAAAAATGATGTTGGAAGAACTCCAACGTCGTAATTACTCTGAAAATACCATACGCTGCTACATTCGCACAGTCGAAGATTTTTCTCGACGCTTCAACTGTTCTCCGGATCGCTTAGGTCCTCGGCACATTCGTGAATACCAGGCCGAACTGTTTCAAAAACGCAAGTTGTCCTCGGGCTCAGTTGCGGTCCGTTTGGCAGCCTTGAGGTTCTTTTACTGCAAGACGCTCAAGAAGGGTTGGAACATTGCCCAGACTCCCTATCCGAAAAGGGAGCATCGCCTTCCCGAGATCCTCAGCCGGGAAGAAGTCGCACGATTGATCCAGGCTGCCGGCACGGCCTTCCATCGCACCCTGTTGATGACGCTCTACGCCACCGGTGTTCGGAACGCCGAGTTGACACACCTAAAGTTCAGTGACGTCGACAAGCAGCGGCTCACCTTTGTCTCTGGTACTTCGGCCGAGGATTCGGTTACGCTGGAAACTGTGAACGTCTTCATGCAGTTTGTGCACTCGTAATATCTTTCCATCGAGGTTCCTTTCTGAAGCTCTTGCTCTATCCTCCTCCATGTCCAAGAACGCCGCCACCTCTTCTAGCGACTAAGCGTGACCTGCTATCATCGATGCCGTGTATAAGTGATGTTCGATGATCCAAAAAACAAGTCGTTGCAACCAGCTAAACGGCGTTCCGTTCGGCGCTGCCCCCTCGTAGCTTCTGCGGAGGTGACCGAGCTGCGTTCCGGAGCGCTACTCTCAGCGCGCACCTCGGAACTGGGCCTCGGGGGCTGCTATGTTGACGCGCTAAATCCGTTCCCCGAGGGGACGCTAGTTGGATTGCGGATTCTCAGGGATCAGGGCGTCTTCGAGACCAAGGCCAAGGTAGTCTACTGCGACCCGAGATTCGGGATGGGCCTTGCCTTTACAGACGTGACGCCCGACCAGCGGTCACTCCTAGAAGCGTGGTTAGCGGAGATCGTTAGCCAACCCAGGTCGGTTTCGTAGTTTCAGCTACGCTCGTTTAAGACCCTTCCGAGGCTCATCGATCCATTTACGCGCTTCCGCCCGTCAACTGATTAGCCCCGACTGCGTCTTCGACGCGTCACTGGTCCCAGAAACTTGTCCAAACCGATTTGTTGATTCCAGAGGACTTATCAACAAGTTTCTGGAGAGTCGTTACCTGAAAAGTTCGCTCTTGATCTGTCCCTTTTAGGCCGGGGTCCTGTCCGGAAACTGACCCTCTGTACAGATGACACCTAGCCGCATGAGGGCTAGCCTGAGCTCATGGGGGATTCTCCAAGATATAGACCGCGCAGCGCTTATGCGCAGCCCGGCGAGATCGATACTTCTCTAGTCGAAGCGGAATCGCTGCGGCCCCGCCCTGCTGCGGAACCGAACTTGAACCGTCCGACCCCAACGCTGCGCGTTCCCGAATCGAGGCCCACCGCTTCTAAGCCCGTCGCCGAGTGGGAACGCAAGAGTCTTGGATCGGCGCACGCTGCAGAATCCAGGCCATCGGCGCTGCGTCCGAACCCGCCAACAGATCCCCTTTACAAGGGGCTCGCGCCGGCCGGGAACGTGGAACCCAGCCGCAAGGGCCTCGCCCCCGCACCGGGACTTGTCGAAGGAAAACCAGCACCGTTTCGCCTGGGCACCGATCCCGGTCTCAGCCACGGGAACCCCGCGTTACAAAGAGGCTTGGCGCCTCCGCCCGGAATTGCCTCAACACCTGCGGTCCCACTGCGGCCGGTCGATATCCACACGCTGATCTTCGAAAGAAAACCTGCTCCGCCGCCTCCCCCGCGCCCGGAGCTGAAACCGGTCCGCGAAAATCCGGAGCCTGTGAAAATCCCCACGCTCTCCCCGCCCCAGAGGCCGCTAGCGCGGCAGGGCGTTTCTGCTCGATTCGAGCTTTTGCCCGACGCCAAGCCTCGCTGGAACCAGGTCGGCCTGAGCGCCGCGGGACAATTGGTGATCTTGGGCCTCGCGCTTCTCAGTCCAATGATCTTTCCGCAGACGATGAAGACCGCGCTCAAATTTGATGTGATCGAGCTGATGCAGCCGGTGACCGAAATTCCCGTGGCGCCCGAAGCGCCGAAGCCTCACGTGCCTCGACCGCCACCGAAGCCAAAACCCAAGCCCAAAGTCGAGCCCAAGGTGCCGGAGCTGAAGCCGGAAGTGCCCGAACCTCCCCCCCTAGTGCTGCAGCTGAGTCCCAAGCAGCCGCACATCTTTCTGAATCTCAAACCACTCGTGCCCAAGGCGCACACAGTGGAGGAGAAGCCCCCCGATCTGAAGCAAAATCTGAAGCAATCCGAGATTGTGTGGTCGTCGAACGGTCCAAAAGCTCCCAAGGAAGAAGTGAAGCCCAATCCCGGTGGCAATCCTGCGCCGGACACAGTGAATGCCGCATTGAGCAAAGTGCAGACCGGCGGCTTTGGAGACCCGAACGGAATCGCGGGACCGGGAAATCCGAAACGCCGCGGCAACATCAACCATGCCGGCTCGCCCGGTTTGCCCGGAGGCCCCGGCTATGGCAACGGCACCGGAGGCGCGCAAGGCCTGCGCGGCACGGTGGCTTCGGATGGCTCCGGGCGTGGCGGCGGCGCTGCCGCAAGCGCGTCGGATGGTTTGACTATTCTGTACAAGCCAAATCCCCGCTATTCCGCCGAAGGGCGTGAGCGCAGAATCCAGGGCGACGTGGTGCTGGAAGTGATCTTCCTAGCCTCAGGCCAGACTAAAGTGATCGGCGTGGTAAGCGGTCTCGGCTTCGGTATGGACGACGAAGCGATTCATGCCGCGCAGCGGATTCGGTTCACACCCGCAATGCGCGATGGAAAGCCCGTCGATTTTTCCGCCCGCGTTCGCATCGAGTTCCGCCTCGTAAAGTAGAGAATCCCTCAGAGTGCCGCGCTAAGTTAATTTGTCTTGTCGTTTACAAACCCATCCACGGCATTCACGAATATTGCAGTCTGGTCGGCAAACGTCATACGTCCCGCATTTGGCGGTACCACTGTTTTAGAGCCAACGATTTTTTATTTCATCGCGGTTGGTCTACGGCACGCAGTGGATTGGACTACGACCGCGAAAGACAAGAAAAGTGAGGCGATTCGGTAGCGGCATCGCCAATTTCGACATTTGGTCCACATTGACTTGAGTTTAATAGATGCGAGAAATATTGTGGTTCGAGACAAGCTCCATTCTCTTTCAATAGGTCACTGCCCGGTAAGTCGCCTTACCGAACATCTCGTACTAGAACTTCACTTGTCCCGTTTCCGCGTTTAGCAGGCGTTGGGCGGGACACGTGGGAAACCCTCCTGCCGAAGTCATCAGTAAACATTACGGGGCTAGGAAGGAAGAAACCGCAAATTGGCCCAACTTCCGAGTATCCGATCACCTGGGAGCTATCCATCTCCGCTAGAGTGCCATCGGACACAGTGCCGTACATGGTGTTGGCTTGAGCGGAACCCATCGAGGTTTCATGGTATACCGATGGAGTGTCCGCCCGCTTGACTCGCCGTAGTTTCGCCGCCTGCGTGGGCCTTGGCATTGCCGGGCTGTTGTCGCGGCCATGGCGGACGCTGGCCGACCAGGATCTCTCAAGCGGCGACCTCGATGCTTTCATCCGCGCCCGCATGGAAACGGGACATATTCCGGGGCTCTCACTCGCGATCATTCGCGACGGCAAGTTACTGCGCGCGACGGGTTTTGGCTTCGCAAACCTGGAGCAGCAAAGACCGATGCGCTCGGATACGCTCATCAATGTCGCTTCGGTTACCAAGACGGCCACGTGCATTGCGGTGATGCAGCTGTGGGAGCGGAAGAAGTTCGCGCTGGATGGCGACGTGAACGCCTACCTGTCGTTTCCCGTGCGCAACTTCGCCTATCCGGAACTGCCGGTGACATTCCGGCAACTGTTGACCCACACCTCATCGATCGCCGACGGTCCTGCCTATGAGAAGAGCTGCGCCTGCGGGGACCCGCGCGTTCCGCTCGGACAATGGCTGCGCGACTATCTAACGGCTGGTGGCGCGCTTTATGACCCGCAACGCAGTTTTCACCCCTGGAAGCCCGGCATGCAGTTCGAGTACAGCAACGTCGCCTACGGATTGCTGGGGCATCTGGTGGAGACGCTTTCGGGCATGTCTTATTCGGATTACATGCTCAACCGGGTCTTCACACCGCTCGGGATGTCACACACCCGGATCTTGCTCGCCGGAATGGACCCGCAATCCCATGCCACGCCTTACACCTACGCGAAGGACGGTGATGTCGCCGCGGTGGAACTGCGCGACCCGGCGTGGACACCTCCTGCCGATCGACTTGGCGGTGTGCAGGTGCCGCATTGCCTGTATAGCTGGGGAACGCCCCCGGATGGGCTGGCGCGAACTAGTGCCAGCGAGTTGTCACGCTTGTTGCGGGCTTTCATGAACGGCGGCAAGCTCGAGGGGCAAAGGGTGCTTCAGTCCAGGACCATCGCGCAGATTCTTTCCGATCAGCACGTCCCTTTCGCAGCAACGCAGGTGAAAACCCAAGTCCAGGGGCTCACTTGGCGCCTGTATCGTGGACTGGGACCCGGTATTGTGTGGGGACATTCAGGAGGAGATCCCGGGATCTCAACCCTCATAGTGTTCCGCCCTTGGGACCGTCGCGGTGCCGTGATACTGATGAACAGCGATGGAGGCGTAATAACGGCGGCCGAGATCGCGCTACGTGTGCTTGCTGAGTAGTGTCTTGCTGAGTAACCCGAGCCTAAGTGCCCGGCAAGTTGGCGATCCACTCGATGGAACCCGCAAACGCGCCAGTGTTTACCGATTCAATTCCACTTGCCTGATAAGCCTAACCGGACATATAAAGTATTACTTCACTTGATTGCATGACAATGTCGGCTCCTTAGATCGTGTTATATACCTCGTCAACTCAACAGGGCGGCGCGCTCCAACCCAAAGAAAGGTAAAGATGGATCCTGTCGTTACGTTGGTGATTGAGATTGCCGGTATCCTCTTGTTGGGGGCACTTGGCGAGTTCATCTTCGCGCGAACGCGCGTCCCGGACGTGGTCTGGCTGGTGGTCGCCGGCATTCTCGCAGGGCCCATATCCGGTCTTATCCCATCAGTGCTTCTTAGGCCGGGGATCCCGTTCTTTGGAGCCATCGCACTGACAGTTATTCTGTCAAGCGGAGCGTTTCGTCTCCAACTTACCGAGGTGGCCGCGGCCGCGCCTCGCGGTATTTTTCTGGGTTTGTCGGGATTCGTTTTCTCTTTGATCGCGATCTGCGGGTTTTTTTGGCTGTCAACACAACTGGGTTATGTGCGCCCCTCGCCGCCGTTGGCATGGGTGATGGTGGGCGCCATAGTCGGCGGTACCAGTTCGGTTATCATTATGCCAACGATGGCCATGGCTCGGGTGCCGTCGAGAGTAGCGCGCATGCTGGAGGTCGAGTCCTCCGCAACTGACGCGCTCAGTGTCATTGTAACGATGGTATTGCTCGATCTCCTCGTGAGCGGCAGTGCGGACATTTCTCGTCCGTTCATTGCTCTCGCCAGAGAACTCGGTGTCGGCGTGGCTCTGGGTGTGATTGCCGCTGCATTGCTTGTCCCGGGAATACCTTCGATGCGGGACAAACCTCACGGATATACCGTATTTCTTGCGTCAATGCTTGCGTTGTATGGCATCACCGATTTGTTTAAGGGAAATGGGGCCGTGGCAGTGCTGGTGGCGTCGCTCTTAATCGGTAACGCTTCGTCTATCGTGCCACGCCTGTTTCCGGGTGCCCATGGACCGGTGTTCGCTGCAACACAGACAACAGGGGTCATGCAAGACCAGATGACGTTCTTTATCAAGTCGTTCTTCTTTTTTCTGATTGGCCTGATGTTCCCGACGGACCTGAAGCAGATTGCCATGGCGGCCATCGGTCTGCTGTTCCTCGTGGCGATGCGGGTTCCGGCTGTGCTGCTCTCGACGAGGAGCATGGGACTGGGGAAGAAGGAGTTCTGGTTCCTGAGTGCCGCCATACCTCGCGGTCTTGCCGCCGGCGTGCTGGCGACGTTTCCGATGCACTACGGGCTTCCGGGAGCGGAGAATCTGGTCCCGGTCATATTCGCGGTGATTGTCCTCAGCGTCCTCGTCTTTGCGATCGGCTTCACGATAGTGGGCCGGTTGCCCGACGAGTCCGCACCCATTGAATGATCACGGCGAAGTGCTAAGAGTTCTCAGCACAACCTCCCCTTGCGCCAGAAAATACTTCCAGTGGACTATAAGTGCAGGGATTATAGCCTCAGAACCACGTAGCGCGACACCTTCGACTGCCTAACTGGTAAACGTTAGTGCTCTATCGGAGGCGCGTTTTCGCGAAAGCGTGAAGTTGGGCGAGGTGCTCTTCGCGCGTTCGATAGAGCCGTTTGAAGGTGGCCGCTGGCGGTTGCGGTGGATGCGGGCTAATGGCTATGGGAATTCAATCTTTTCGCCCACCTGTAGGCTATTGGTTTTGCGGTACTTAGAAAATGAGCATGTGCGAGAACCGCAATTCGATGCGTTACGCTGGGGCAGGACGTGTGGAGCATAGCACGCGAAGCGTCCGCCGCGCCAGCGGCTAAGTTCAAACGCGGTTATCGGACAAGTAGTTTTAGATGTCCGGTAACCCGTTCACGATCTTGCTTGTAAGCACGAACGAAGTGGAGTTCCGGGGCAACCTGGTTGTGCTCAATGAGGCACGCAGTACGTTTGTACCATGGCAAATGGGCTAGCCGAGCAGGGAAAATGGAGGGGTTAGAACTGTCCGCAAGGCGGACGGTTCTCCGCAGTCTGAATCGCATTCCCGGCACAAGGGACGACCGAATTGTCTTCCGCAGAGGACATAAGCCTTTTGACTACTTCGCCCTCGGCGAGTTCTTCGGAGCCGCAGGTCGAGGAGTTTCCGATCGAGCCGGGAGAAGTCGAAGCACCCCAGTCGAGTCCCAAACCAAGCATAAAAACGAATATGGTCGCGCATGAAGTACGGCTGAAGGCCACCGGAGCGCGTCGCGACAAAAGTGCGTTCGAGCGCGAGCTATTCACAGAAGAAACGAGTTCAGTACTGGTCTTTGAAAATGGCGGAGTGATCCAGTTATCTGCGGCCGTGGCTCCCGGGGACTTGCTCTTTCTTACCAATGTGCAGTCGAAGCGCGAAGTCGTCGCGCAAGTGAGGCGCAAGCGCACGTGCAAGCCGACGAGTTGCTACGTGGAGTTGGAATTCGCCGAACCTGCTCCCCGCTTCTGGGGCATCGAGTTTTCCGCGGCGGCGGCGTTGCTGCCGAAGGATCCCAAGGAGGTGGAAGCTGCCGCGCTGCTGATCTCTGCGGAAGCCACTGCCGATGAGCCGGGTGAATCGCCCCCTGCGCCCCCTGTCGAGGAAATACAGGCGTTCAAGCGGGAACTGGAAGCACTAAGGGAACAACTGAAGTTGATGCAAACGCCCGCCGCGAGTCAGCAAGCACCGGTACCGGCTGCGGTTCCGGATGCGTCTCCGCCACTAGCGGCTGGGGATGGACCGAGCAGGGAATCAAATTCGAACATTGGATCGGACGAGGCGCCTAGCGTAGCCTCCAAGGGGAAATCCCTGCCGATCGAACAAGTTCCTGTTCCGACGCAATTGACAGCAGCGGAGCAAGTGCAGCTTCCGAAGCCTTCCTTGGACTTTACTATTTCACTGCCGAAGGCCAAGCGGCCGCTCCGGGCGAGAGGGAATTTCACGCCTGGGTTTCGGGGAGGAGTCTTGCGTCTCGCGCTGCTCACCACGGCGCTGGTGGTCACTGCAACCGGCGCGGCGTGGTACAAGCACTGGATTCCTTGGAGGTCAGCGGCAAAAAAAACACCGGCCAGCGTACCCGCAATTGCTGTGAACGCGAGGACATCGCTGCCGCCGGGAAGCCGAGAGGTGGCGAAGGAGCATTCGGAATTCAGCAATACGAAAGTGGCGAGTGACGCGCCGGTGACCTCGCCAGGCATGCTATCGCAGAGCGCGGTGCTGCCCAACACACTTCCGCCAGAACCCGCGGATGCAGCTGAGACCCCCTCTCAACCCTTCGGATCGAGCGGTTCCGTAGCGCAGCCGGCTGTAAGGAGAACGTCTCCTTTTACAACGCTGGCGGGAAAACGTGCAATGGTTCGTCCAACCGCAAGCGCCACTTCTGACCCCATTGTACCTTCTGCGGTGGAGAGCGTCATGGTACCACCGAAGTTGATCAAATCGGTGCGAGCGGTGGCTTCACTGGATGCCCTGCGGGACTTCGAAACGGGAAACGTCGTGATCGACGCGGTCGTGGGCACAGAGGGCGAAGTGAATTTCATAAGCGTGCTCTCGGGACCTCCGTCCTTGCGTGCCGCCGCCGTGGAAGCCGTGAATCAATACCGATACGAACCCGCGACCCGGAGCGGCCAGCCCGTTCCGGCACACGTCAATATCACCATCCACTTCCGGTTCGAACCGTAAACAGCCTTGTTCAGTGCGTGCAGGCGCCAGCTGAGGAACTTCGGTGTTCTTGTTGGCGTGAATTGCGAGGCGGCTTACCTACCCTTTGCCGATTCGCGGTGAGACTTCTACCTCTGCATGACGGCGCGCTCGAAAATAATCCACTTGGACATATAACGCGGTAATCGTGCAAGTGAAATCTGCCCAGATCTCGATGCGCGATTTCTGCTTGCTACGCTCAATGTACTCTCGCGCGGCTTCGACGACCCTTCTGCGAAGCGCTGCAGTAGGAATACTAGACGGTGGTCCGGCGTGCAACGCGGCAATGCATTCGAGGGGTTGGCCGTCCTCCATTCGGATCAGTGCAGTGTGAGCAACGGCGACATCTTTGCCGATCCTAATTGGCGTGCGCTTCCCGCTGTTGCTCGGGCGGAGGTAATAGGTCGCTCGTTCAATCGGAATCGGGCGATGGTTCTTCGAGAACTGCACATTGACGAAAGGAAATTCGCCGTCACCTGCGTTGATGCGTGCAATGAGAGTGTATTGGGCCATATCCGTTTTCCTCACAAAGCGTGAAAGATTCATATTTGAATGCAAGAGGAAAAAGCAGAGCTGGCAACAGTACCTGGTAACAGTTAGGGGGTTTTCTACGGTAAGTTCTTTGGATTCAAATGGTGGAGCCGATGGGATTCGAACCCACGACCTCCTCGATGCCATCGAGGCGCGCTCCCAACTGCGCCACGGCCCCACCGGAGGAACTACCAAAGTTTATCACAGCGCGCGGAAAACAGTCCCCCGTGGCCGCAAATTTGAGACGCTACATCAGCGACAGGCGCGCGTCGCTCAAGTCCAGTTCGTGCTCCAGCTTTCGCAAGACCTCACCATTGATGCGATTCTCATTCCGCAGTTTCACGGCTGTCCGCCGCTCCGCGCGCAGCAGCTCCCGAGTGAGCGCAAAGTAACGCGCATACTTCGCGGGGTTCGCTCCAATCTCCTCGTTGTCCTGCCCGGTTAGGTTCGCAAACCGGTGCTTGTAACGCTGCTCGAGATCTTCGTAAATCCACGAAAACTCGTCTCCCTCTTTCTTTCGCGCCTCCTCGAGCCGTGCCAGGGCCGCTTCAATCACCGCTTTTCGCGCCCCCTCCTCTTCCGAATGATGGCCGACGGCGCCGGCAAGCCCCAGCGCTCGGATCAGCGGCGGCAGCGTCAATCCCTGCAGCACCAGCGTCACCAGGATCACGCTGAAGGTCAGAAACAGGATCAAGTTGCGCTGCGGAAATGGACTTCCATCCGCCAGCGTTTCCGGAAGCGAAATTGCTGCCGCCAGCGCCACCACGCCACGCATTCCCGTCCAACCCACGACGAAAATCTGCCGTACCGACGGCATTGGAACGTCTGATGAAGCATACGCCTCCTTATCAGACTGTCGATATAGGCCCCCGGGAACATCCAGATCATCCGCAGCACGATCACCAGCGCACTGAAAAGTGCTCCATATTTCAGCAGTTGCGGAAAGCTGTACTCGCGAATTCCCGCAAGCACAAAATGGAGCTGCAGTCCGATCAACACAAACACCAGCCCGTTCAATACAAACCTCAGCGAATCCCACACGGCCCAAGCCTGGATGCGCACATTCGCCGAGAAGAATTGCGAAATTTTATGGCTCAAGTACAGTCCGCACGCCACCACCGCGAGCACTCCCGAGGAGTGAATCGCCTCCGCCCCAGATACGCCACGTACGGAACCAGAATGGTCAGCGGGATCTCAATAGGACCGTCGTCAATGTGTCTATGGACGCGCTCCACGATGGCGCCCACGATCAGTCCCAGCGCGAGCCCTGCAAACGTGAGATAAGTCAGCCGCGAAAAGCCGTCCCCAACCGTCGGCGTTTGCCCGCTCACAACCATCGCCACGCCGAACTCCAGCGCCAGCAAACCCGTTGCGTTGTTCACCAGGCTCTCGCCTTCGAGGATGTCCACGATGCGATGCGGCAGTCCCACGCGCTTTTCCCCGTTTCGTTCCTCCGTGCTTGCCGTTTCTGAAGATACCGCAGACCCACACCGGGCGTCTAATTCAGCCACTTCAGTTCTGCTCGCGGAAAGAATTCTGGAATCAGAATGCGATGTTTCGAAACCTTCGTGCCCGAGCACTGCGCATTTCTAAGAGCGGACTTTCTCGCTTCCATCTGCTATTTTTGCAGGCGCATTCGAATGAGCCTGGAGAAGGGATGACACTCGCAATATCGCCGCGCATCCTCGCAAAACGCATCGCGATCTCCTTACTGGCGGTGCTGGCTCTCGTTTATTGCGGAGATTTCCTCTATCTCCGCGTCCGCATGCTGCACCCAAAGCCGGCCGATCCGTTCGAAACTCAAACGACTCTCCGTGTCCTCGCCATCCCGGAAAAAAATGGCAAGACCGAATTTGAAGTCGACTCCCAGAATCCCGAGCAAACCGTCACCTGCGTCCACTCCCTTTTCCCGCATTCCGGTTTCTCGCCTTGCTGGTTCGTCAAGCCGAAGATCAACCAGCCGATCCCCATGTGATCGTCGCCTTTCCGCACATTTTATTGAGTGAACCGGTCGAGCCTCGCGGCTCATTTTTCCGCGGGATATTTTGGCGGGATTTCCGCGTAGCCCGGCGCAGCTTCCTTCAGGTTCGCATCCAGGTGCGCGCTCGCGTCCCCGAGAGCCCAGCGAATTCCTCCGCCGAGCAGATTTAGGAAAAAGTCATTCTTCCAGTTTTCCGGCCGGTCGCCCATCGCCGTGTAAAACACACGCCCCTTGCCGTACATCCGCGCCCACGTCACCGGGTACGGCGCTCGCTGGTAGGCTGTGCCGTTCATCGTGTGCGTGTCCAGCGTAAGGATCACGTGCAGGTCCGGCACAAAATCCTTCAGCGAGTACCACTCTTCGGTGAAGCTGACCGGCGACGTTACGCCTTCCAACCCGGGAAATTTCGGATCGTTCACAATCACGTTGGCGGTCTGCAACCGCGGATCCTTATCCTGCCCATGAATGATGAACTCAGCGCCCAGCATCTTCAGATAGGGATCTTCGTCTTCTCCGTGCGCGATGTAGCGATTCGAAAGGTCCTTCGGATCCGGTTGCGTGTGGAACGTGTCGGCGGCCGCGTGCACGCCCACAAATCCCATCCCGCCCCGCACGGCATCCAGCAACGCCTGCTTCCCTTGCGCCGTCATCGGCGGCTTGCCGTCCGTCCCCAGCGTCGTGAGATCACCCGTTGTGAAAAACACCGCGGCCGCGTAATCATGGAACTGCTTCATCTCAAACACGCGCCCGTCCTTCGTCACGCCGACGTTGAATCCGTACTTATTGCCCAGCGCGGTGACCGCGTTGTCGACGATGCTGGGCTTCCCCTCGATTCTTTTCACCACGTCGTGTTCCCAGCCCGAGGATTTCGTGAACACCATCACTGATTTTTGCTTCGCCCCAGCCATGCGATTCGAAAGCGCCAGCCCCGCGCCCGCCAGCGCCGTCGTCCGAAGAAATTCCCTGCGATTGGAAATGGCGTTCATGAAGTCCCCTTCACGGTCTCCTCTTATGCCTCAATGCTGACAAAAACTTTGTCATTCCGAGCGTAGCGAGGAATCTGCTTTCCGCGCGGTCCTAAAATGACTCCTAACTGTGCCCCTCCGGATGCTCGCAACCCGGAAAGCTTGCAAACGCATAATCTCCCGTCCATCCCAGCTCCCGCATCCCCGCTTCCGACGAGTAGTACGCCCCGCTGATCCAGCCCTTCAGGTTTTCGAAATGTTTGTGAAGTCCAGAATCTTCGTTCTCAGCGTCACCGGTCGAATCATTTTTCACTGGACGCGCTGCCGCATTGGTCAGCAGCCCATTTTGTTGCCCAGCATCCAGGGAAGAATATCCCTTCCCAAATCGCTTCTGCGACTCTGTCTCAAACGCCGCCAGCGACTCCCCGAAGTTCTTCTTGTGCTGATCCGTGTCCACATTCAGAAGCAAATCAATGAACCGGTTGACCTGCGCCATTTTCGATCCCGGCGCAATCGCTTCCGCAAGCGCCATCAAAGTTTCATCCTGTTGTGTGCTCAAAAAGAGTGGCTTCCAATCCGCTGTCCCAAGTTTCTCCGCCTCCTCGAAAATCGCCTCATTCGTCAGGTGCGCGTAAATCGGATGCGAAGCCGCCACCAGCGGCCAAGCCGCACCCGCACCCGCCCCCGCAAGCAGCCGCCGCACCATCACCCGCCGCGTCAACCACCCGCTCGCCGCTGTGACCACCCGCAATTTAGTCTCTTTCCCAGTCACAATGTACCCCAGCTATCCCTATTCCGCGGCGATGGTATCACTCACCGACAATCGCTCACAACAGCCGCGAAAATGACATGGTGTTAGTTTCCCGGAAATAAGTGGTACGGCTTAGTAACACGGACTCCATCGGTACGCTTTGGTGTAAGATAGGATCTTCTGAGGCGTTTATGCGACAGCGCATTCTGCTCTCGTTTCTTATCTTTTTGTTGCTTGTGCCACCTACCGTAGGGACGCCACAAACTTCCGCCTCAGCGCAACTCGGGTTCCAGGCCAGCACTCAAGCCCCAAGATGGACTGACAGCTATAGGAAGGAAATCCTGACGAAGGCCCGAGACGGAGATGCGGGAGCACAGTTCTGGCTCGGTGTCGCATATGGGGAGGGCTGGTTTGGAAATACCGATTTTCCTGAAGCGCTGAAGTGGCTCAGAAGATCCGCCGCGCGGGGAAATCCCGACGCACAAGTTAGCCTAGGACAAATGTACGAGCATGGGCGAGGTGTGAAGCAAAACTACAAGCTAGCCGCCAAATGGTACCGAATGGCCGCAGGCCACGTCCCAGACTTCGGAGGGGCGGGTCAAGGAAGGAACGACTTGGGATTGCTCTATTTGGAAGATCTAGGAGTTTCCAAGGACTGCTTTCGGGCGTATATGTGGTTTAGTCTAGCCAACACCGAAACCAATCTATCCGAGGCCCGGGCTCAGTTGACCCCCGAACAGATTCTTACAGCTGAGCGAATGGTAGAGGAATGGAAGAGCCATCATCCAGAGCATTGAGACTACTCAAGGGATCCGCTAAACTACAGCATCAGCCTCTCAGACAGGATGCGAGGTAGTCTCCTCAGCCGCTCTTCGGGTGCAAAAGGAAAAGAATTGGGCCCCTTGGAATCTGACCCGCTGCTCCTCAATTGACCTGCCCCTGTGCACTTGCTAGCATCCGTTTCGGAATTGCGCCTCATGTCCGAACAGAAAAAACAATCTTACGACGTCATCGTTGTCGGCTCCGGCGCGTCCGGAGGTTGGGCCTGCAAGCGTCTCGCGGAAGCCGGCCTGAAGGTCGCACTGCTCGAAGCCGGCCGCCCCCAATCTGACAATAATTTCTCTGAACACAAACCGGCGTTCGAACTCAAATATCGCAACCTCGCCAAAGAAGTCGTCCGTAAGACGCGCCCCATCCAATCCAAATTCGAAGTCTGCAACGAATTCACTTACGACTGGTTCGTCAACGATCTCGAAGAGCCCTACACCACTCCCGCCAACCAGCCCTTCAACTGGATGGGCCGCTTGCGTATGACCGGCGGCCGCACCAACGTCTGGGGCCGCGTCAGCCTGCGCTTCAGCGATTGGGATTTCAAGGCCGCCTCGCACGACGGCTACGGCGAAGACTGGCCGCTCAGTTACAAAGACATCGAGCCGTACTACGATCTCGTCGAAAAATATGTCGGCATCACTGGCAGCGCCGAAGGCCTCGAGTATCTTCCCGACGGTCAGTTCCAGCCGCCCGTCCCGCTCACCTGCCAGGAAACTCTCTTCCGCAATCGCGTCAAGGAAAAGCTCGGCCGCACCGTCATGCCCACGCGCTCCGCCAATCTCACCAGGCCCCTCAACGGCCGCGGGCCTTGCCACTACTGCGGCCCCTGCGAACGCGGCTGCATGACCCATTCTTATTTTAATTCCGCGTTCACCACCGTCGCCGACGCTCTCGTCACCGGCAACTGCACGCTCATTTCGAACGCCATGGTCCACAAAGTCCTGATGGACTCAGACACCAATCGGGCCCGCGGCGTTCTCTACGTCGATCGCAACACGCGCGAGTCACGCGAACTTTACGCCCGCGCCGTCATCCTCTGCGCGCAATCCCAGGAATCCGTCCGCATACTTCTAAATTCCGCCACGCCGCAGCATTCCAACGGCCTCGCCAATTCCAGCGGCGTCCTCGGCCACTACCTCACCGCACACGTCCGCAGCGGCGGAGGCCGCGGAGAATTTCCAAGCTTCGGCGCGAAACCATCCGTCGAGGGCGGCGGCCCTCACAAGCCGCTCGGCATCTACATCGCACGTTTTCGTAATCTGCAAAACACGCCCCCCTACAAGAAATTTCTCCGCGGCTTCGGCTATGAGGGCGAATCCTCCACCGAATTTAACTGGGACGCCCCCGGCTTCGGCGCAGCCTACAAAAAAGCTCTTCTCGAACCCCGCGCCAGCATCGAAATCACCGGCTTCGGCGAAGTCCTCCCGCGCTGGGACAATTTCGTCGAAATCGATTCGAACGTGAAGGATATCTACGGAGTCCCCGTCCTCAAAATCCACATGTCCGACGCCGAAAACGAACGCGCCATGATTAAAGACATGGGCGACTCTGCCGGTGAAATGCTCGAAGCCGCCGGCGCAAAAAATATTCGCACCTACGCTCATCCCTCCGCCCCGCGCTGGGCCCTTCACGAAGCCGGCATCGCCCGCATGGGCTTCGACCCGAAAAAATCCGTCCTCAACCAGTTCCAGCAATCCCACGACGTCAAGAATCTCTTCGTCATGGACGCCTCCGGCTTCACTTCGAACCCCTGCCAGAACCCCACCCTCACCATCATGTCGCTCGCCGTCCGCTCCTGCGACTACCTCATGTCGGAACTCAAGCGCAATTCATTGTAAGCGCTGCCTCGGCTGGAATTCCCAGGCCAGACACACCCGCCCGTTGGACTCCACCATCGAGCCGTTTTCCCACATCGATTCAGATTGTTCTTGAATTCTTATCCGGCTTGCAGCGACAGCATTTCAGCACGGTTCAAAACATGCAATTATGTTTTCAATCTATCCAGCCAGTCTCTTCTGCTCTCTTTCCAGCTCATCCAGCCAGCGTTCCAGCACGAGCTGCGACGCCGGCTCGACCGCAAGAAAGCCCACGCCCGCACCCATATTCGGCTGCGAATAAACGATCTGGGACTTGGCTTCGAAGAACGCATCACCCGCGGAAATCTTCACTAGCACCATCGTGCCCTTCGGAAACGGATTCATCATGTCCAGATAGCAGCCATGCAAGCTCAGTTCGCTCACGCGCGTCGCGATACGTACATCCGCACGCTCCTCAATCAGCTCAGCGCTCGCGATGAACGAGTATCTGGGCGAACGTCGTTTCTCTTCGTATCCGATAGCGGCCTCCAAAGGACTTCCCCGTACCACCATGGTACGACGTTTTACTCCATTTTTAGACCATCCTCCCGTAACCACTTTGAAACTTCGCCCGTCCCGCGAATCCTCCATCTGGGAGGCAACCTCTGCGCGTTCCTTCGATTCAGAGAGGAGTAACGATTGCATTCCCTGGCTAGTGAGGTGTCCTCATGAGTCGTCTGGAATCGCTTCCTTTTGCCGCTCTCCTGTTGGCTTGCATCCTTCTTCCCGCCGCGGCCGTTTCTCAAGAAGTGCCAGCTTCACAAGAGACCGCCGCGAAGCCGCTTACCAAGAAGGAAGCAAAAAAACGCCAGCAACAGCTTGCTAAGGAACTGGGCTCAGACGATTCGGACTGGCTCCGCAACGTTGTCCCGGACATCATCACGGAGGATGAGCGCCGCGCTTTCCTTGAGCTTTCCACCAACGAAGAGCGCGATCAATTCATTGAAAAATTCTGGCGTGGCCGCAATCCCGATCCTGATTCACCGGAGAACACTTTTAAAGAAGAGCACTACCGCCGCCTCGCCTACGCTGACGAACACTTCGCCTCCGGCATCCCCGGCCGCAAAACCGACCGCGGCCACATTTATCTCATCTGGGGTCCGCCCGATGAGATCGAATCCCATCCGACCGGCGGCACCTATAATCGTCCAGCCGAGCAGGGCAGCGGTTCCACCTCCACCTACCCGTGGGAATTGTGGCGCTATCGCCATCTCGAAGGTATCGGCGAAAATATCGAAATCGAATTCGTCGATCCCACCGGCTCAGGCGAGTACCACATCACCAGAGATCCCTGCGAAAAAGACGCTCTGTCACACGTCCCGGGCGCCGGCCTTAGCCAGCCTGAGCTCATGGGCCAATCCTCAAAGGCTGGTCGTTTTTCCAACACCAATGGGACCACGTGCTCCATGCCTCTGGGCAGTCTTTCCGCGAACTCTAACGAATTCGAAAGCCTGGATCGCAATTTCCGCGTTCAGCGGCCGCCAGCCCGCTTCAAGGATCTCGAGACCCTGGTGACCGCCAACATCGTTCACAGTCAAATCCACGTCGATTACCGGACCGATTTTCTTCGCGTAACCAGCGGGACCGTCCTGGTTCCCATCACCGTCCAGATTCCCAATGGAGATCTAAATTTTCAGAGCAAGCAGGGCCTCCATTCCGCAACTCTCGATCTCTACGGCCGCATTACCACTCCGGGAGGCGTCGTCGTTCAAACTTTCGAAGACCTCATCTCTCGCGATTTTCCCGAATCACTCTTTCAGTCCTCACTCAACCTCTCTTCGATCTATCAAAAGATCGTGCCACTCCGCTCTGGTCTCTATCGTTTCGACCTCGTCGTCAAAGACACCCTCAACGGCAACCTGGCCGTAGTAAACGCCGCCTTGCGCGTCCCGCGCTTCGAGGACGACAAACTCGACGCCAGCTCCCTCATCCTCGCCGACCAGATTGAAACGGTGCCCGCTGCGCAGATCGGGACCGGCCAATTCGTCCTCAACTCCTACAAAGTGCGTCCTCGACTCAGCCAGGAGTTTTCGAGCGCAGACAAACTGGGCGTCTTCGTGCAGTTCTACAACCTGCGCTTGGATGAAACCTCACACAAGACCAACGTCTCCGTCGCCTATCGCATACTTAAAGACCACAAGGAAGTCTGGCAAGCCGTGGAGGCCCCCGATCACTTTCACCAGGGTGGCGAACAACTCACCATCCAACGATATCTCCCAGTTGCTTCATTCTCACCCGGACGCTACACCATCGAAGTCATCGCCATTGATCTGGTCACTAATCAGACCATCACGCGCACCGCTGATTTCACATTAAAACCCGCGCCGCCCGTGAAGCTATTTGAGGCCGTTCACCAACCCACCTCCTAGCGACTCGCCGTGAGATAAGGTGCCCGCCCATGCTGGATGGCGTTCACGCGGATGCCGCCTCAAGCCAGCGGTTCGATGGGTACGTCGGGATACACCTTAACTCCCGCTCCAGAAGCACCCTCCATCAGTCGGCGTAACAGTTCAGAAACGACTTACGCGGAAGCTGCGCGGGCCGCAGGCCGCGACCTCTTGGATTCCCATGTGTGGCGCAACTCCTCGCGCTGCGCGAGCACATACTTCTTGGCCTCGTCGAGATTCGCATACACGCGGGTACCCTTGATCATGTTGCACGGGCGGCAGCAGGCCACCAGGTTTGCCGGATCCTTCTTCCCCTTGCGCGCCCTCGGCATCACGAAATCAACGGACATGACCAGCGCGTTCTCGAAGCTGGCTCTTCCGTCTAATCCGCAGTACCGGCAACAAAACTGATCGCGTTCCAGGATTTTCAGACCTTCGGCCAGGCCTACCGGCCGGTCCACTAACGACAGTGTCATGATGTTGAACGGCATCGAACACCTCCAAATCGGAAATCCTCTTGCATGGAGGGGATTTGCGACTTTCTTGCCCAGACCTTACGGCAGCCCTCCACGCCTGTCAATACCGCGCGCCTGGTTGCGGCAATGATCCGCCACAGCCGGATCGATGCTCGCACAGCTCTTCCGAATCCGCACAGTCGCCGAGCACCTCATCGTTTTTATATATGTCTGGTTAGGAATATTCCTTGACAAGAATATATTTGTTGAGGCATATTAGATTTCGCCGTGATCGCCACCCTCCGCGCACTCGCCGAGCCCAACCGGCTGCACATTGTCGAACTTCTCCGCCATGGCCCGCGCCCCGTCGGCGACCTGGTCCGTCGCCTCCGTCTCCGCCAGCCCCAAGTCTCCAAACACTTGCGCGTCCTCGGTGACGCCGGACTGGTCGGCGTTCGCGTCGACGCCCAGCGCCGCATCTACGCGTTGCGCCCCGCGCCGCTCCAGGAGCTCGAGCGCTGGCTGGAGCGCTACCACCGTCTCTGGGAAAGCAACTTCCAGCGCCTCGACGCTCTTCTCGACAATCTGAAGTCCGCCGAGTCGAAATCCCGGCAAAGAAAACGTTCACGCAACAAGCGATAGAGGAGAGCACGATGAAGAACACGGCAATTTGAAAGTCACTACTCCCTCCGGCCGCGAGATCGCCATGACGCGCGTCTTCAACGCCCCGCGCCGCCTGGTCTTCGACGCCTTGTCCAAGCCCGGACTCGTCACGCAATGGCTCCTCGGTCCGCCGGGCTGGTCCATGCCGGTCTGCGAGATCGATCTGCGCGTCGGCGGCGCTAATCGTTACGTCTGGCGGCGCGACTCCGACGGGAAAGAGATGGGCTCGCGTGGTGTTTTTCGCGAGATCGTGCCGCCCAGGCGGGTCGTCTGCTCCGAGCAGTTCGACGAACCGTGGTATCCGGGTGAGTCGCTAATCACCACCACCTTGGCTGAGCAGGGCGGCATCACCACGTTCACTTGCACAATCCGGTACGTATCGCAAGAAGCTCGCGACGGCCTCCTCAAATCTGGAATGGAGCAGGGCGTCGCTGCGAGTTACGATCGCCTCGCAGAAATTCTGGCGTCTCTGTCCTCATAAGCAACACAGGGAAGAGCCACGAGGTGATGACGGAAATCCAAATCAAACATCGCGTGCTACGAAGCATCGGCGCCGTCCTCGCCGGTATGCTCCTCGGCATCGTTCTCTTCACGCCCTGGGGCCAGTCCTGAGGAGTAGACTTAAAATGAAAACCATCGAAGGACTACCCGTATGAAAAAAGCGAAGGCTCGCGGTTCGACCGCGAAACGCAACGTCGCTCCGAAGAACACCGACGAATATCTCGCCCGTGTCCCCGAACCTGCCCGCGGCACTTTGAAAAAGGTTCGCGCGGCGATTCGCTCCGTTATGCCGCCGGAGGCCACCGAAGTCATCAGCTACGGAATGCCCGCGTTCAAGTGCAAAGGACCGCTGGTGTGGTTTGCCGCGTTTCCGAACCATTGTAGTTTGTTCCCTACGGCGTCAGTGATCGAGGCATTCAAGAACGAACTCAAGGGCTTCCAAACTTCCAAAGGTACCATCCGCTTCCCGGTGGACAAGCCGCTTTCGCCCGCTCTCATAAAAAAACTGGTGAAGTCGCGCCTCGCCCAGCAGGACCGCAAGAAATTGCGCGGGACCTGACGGTCTTCGCTTGCTGGTGAGTCATCTGGCTCTGCTAGGCACGGCCACCCCAGTGGGTAGCTTTGCCATCTGCACGGCCGCGCTAGGCCTGGAATAGTTAATCCAGATTTCCGCCGCAATCATCTGCATCGTGAACCCTATCCAGAAAGCTGTGCCGAAAAATTCTTTTGGCTCTGGCGTACGACTTCCCAACAGCGCGGCCGCAAAGAATGCCCCCATAATCGGCCGGATTGTCGCGACCGCCAACCCGATCGCGTAGCCGCGAATCATCCACTCCCGGTGTAGCGGGAACTCCCGACGGAGCGCATGCCACAGCGCTTTCGCCAGCGCGATCAAAAAGAAAGTTCCGAAGAGCGTGATGGCCGCCTTCTCATCTACGCCCCCGATGGTTTTACCGAATGCCATCGTCAAGCCGGTAACTCCCACGACGGCGCTCGCGCTCAGAAAGACGCGGCCCGCCCAGCGGTGAATTTGCGGATACTTCGAACGTAGGCTCCCTACGAATTGGAGCGGTCCCAGCACCATGAAGAGCATTGCCGGCAGAACGTGCGCGAGCGTCAGAGGTCGCTGATTTGCGAAGTGCGCGTCCAATGCCGCCGCTGGATTCTTCGCCGCGCTGAGCGTTCCCGGTCGCAAAAGTACGATCGTGCGCCGCGCCGCTGCCGCCACCCCTATAAACGCGAGAAAAATCACCGCCGTCCACAGAAATCGTACAAGCGCGCGATTCCCATTCATGCCCGCGTAGCCTCCTCCTGGACATACGCCGGCCCCCGCCGATTTATAACCGATCGGTGGAACACCGAATTCCGCAGCGTGGCTGCGCGTCCTGCCCCCAGTTGGGGGCCTCGGTTGCCGGTTTTCCACCTATGGCTTTTTGCCTTTTTCACTTGTTTCTGATTTCCGTTTTTCAAATTTCCAAGCCTCTGCCTTTTCAATACCTTACAGTTTCATTCGAATGCTAACAAGAAAGTAATTTACATTCAGTATACTTAAGTGCTAATCTCTGTCGTGTATTCCAAATCAAATTTCCGTCTGCTCGCCGCGCTTCCGCGCGTAGCCTCTGTCTTTTCTCGGTGCTCTCAACCTTCCAACCCTAAAGCCTTGCAACCTGCCAACAAGCCTAGATCTAACTCCTTTCCCCACACATCCTTAGCAGCCCCCCACCCCGCAACTCCCATCGAATCACATCCTTACAAAAATGGTAGAGGGGCAGGGCGCCTCCCATCCCTTTCCCCAGTCGTCTTCCACAATCAACTCAACCCTCTCTTTACTTGCTCTTTGCGCTCTTTGCACCAAGAGCGTTTCACAACTCCTTTGCAATCAAATGGATCCGCACTCTTTCTTAAAACTGCCGGGTGTCACCCCGGTACGCACCGCCGCTCCTAAAGGAACGCTTAACAAGGCTGTCATCTCCACTGGAATCAATAACTTGCCCAGCCAAGAGCCAATCACCCGCCGAGTCCATCCCGACTCCCCAGTCGTCTGTAGCCCCTGGTCTCTGATATCTGACCACTCTTCACTATCATCCGTTCCATTGCACCCAACCTCCCTTGGTGCAACAATGGCCAACAGCGCGAGATTTCTTTACCACCCGGGGAAACAACTCCGCTCCCCCCGGTGTCTAAGGATAGTGAGCGGACATCGGGAACCGTTCGATGACGTTCTCGGTCACACCCCGGCTTGGCCGGGGTCGCAAGTCGTGCCTGGTTCATCGTTCTAAGAGCGGGTTTCAGGGTTTGTACTTACAAACCCTGAGCTAAAATGGACCGCAGCAGGGTGGCTCGATCAACCCGCCAAAGCAGCACGGGTGAGTTGCATCGGGTCGGAAAGGCCGGCAGTGTCCGATTGGGCCAGTGCCCTATCTTGGGGCCGCGATGAAGCCGAACTCGTCCATGAGCTGCAAGCCGGCTCGGAGACGGCCTTCGACTGGCTGGTCACGCACTATCATGCGCCGGTCTATAACCTCATCCTCGGCATGCTGGGCGATACTTCCGACGCCGCCGACGGCACCCAGGAAGTTTTCTTGAAAGCCTTCCGCGGCATTCGTAAGTTCCGTCAGGGCAGCTCTTTGAAAACCTGGCTCTACCGCATCGCCATTCGCGAAGCGCTGAACCACAAGCGCTGGTTCAAGCGCCATCTACAGAAAAATGTCTCCATCGACGCCGAGCCCGAAGAGGGAAAGGCGCACATCGAAATCGAAGATCTCGGCGCCACGCCTTTCGAGCAACTTGCAGCGCTGGAGATTCAAGTCGCCGTCCACGGTGCCTTGCAGCAGATTCCCGATGTCTTTCGCAGCGCCGTGATTTTGCGCGATCTCGAAGGACTCAGCTACGACGAAGTAGCCGAAGTCCTTGAGTGCAGCATCGGTACCGTGAAATCCCGCATTCTCCGCGGACGCCGCGCTCTGCGCGAAATCCTTGAGCCGCTTCTCGCGGATACAAATTCGCACGGCGCTCACGCACCGACTTCTTCTCATGGAGCCGTCGCCGAGCCGCAGCCGTCGCCTTTTTCCGATGCTTTCGCCGCAGCGCGGCGCGTTAGTTTTGATAATGACCGCCAGGCGGTCGACATTTCTTCGCAACAAAGTATTTCCCCGCGGGCAAGTTCCACGGGCGAGGGTCTCCCATGAAGTGCCATACAGTACAAACTAGACTGGCGGGTTATCTCGATGATGCCGTGACCGGCGCCGCGCGCGTCGAAGAACGCGGCGCAGTTCGCGACCATCTCGAAGCGTGCCACGTCTGCCGCGCGGAACTTCAGAAATTCCGCAAGCTCTCGGTGCTGTTGTCGCGCGTTCCGAAAAACGTTCCTCCCGCGGATCTTGCCGTGCGCATCAAAGTCGCTGCTGCCCAGGCTCATCCTTCGCAGGATTGGTCCACTCGTATGCGCCGCATGAAGGACCGCGCCGAAATCTTGCTCGACAACGTTTTTCGCCCGCTCACCGTTCCGGCTACCGGCGGCTTTTTCTCCGCCATCCTCGTCTTCGTGCTGGTCTTGCAGATGATCGTCCCCGGCACCACCGTGCGCGCCGTGCAGAACGATGTGGACCTCAATCTCATGCGTCCCGCCGAACTACTCACGCTCTCGGACTATCCGCAATCCTGGGCGCCCGAACAGCACGACATCGAGCTTTCCTTGCCGCGTGATCTTCTCCTCGACGTCACCGTTGACGCTCAGGGTCAGATGACCGACTACGAAATTATCTCCGGATCGAGCAGCCTGGAGCTGCGCCGCCAGCTCGATCAGATGCTGCTCTTCTCCCGCTTCAGCCCCATGCTGAGTTTCGGCCGCCCCACCTCCGGCGGCCACGTCATTCTCAGCTTCAGCGCCATCCACGTCCGCGGATAATTCTCGTCGTATGAGAAATCGAAAATTTCTCCTGGCCGAGAAGACTTTCAATCCTCTCCTGCCAGAAAGAAATTTCAATTTCGCCGCGGCTATGAAGAATCTAAACTCTCTCCTCCTCGCCGCGCTTCTCAGTTTTCTTTTTGCTGCAGCTTCCGCCGCAGCCGAAAAACTTTCCGCCAGCGAACAGGTCTTATTCGACGCCCTCAACCGCGAACGCGCCGCGCAATCCCTGCCTCCGTTGCAATGGGATGAAGCTCTCGCCAAAGCCGCCCGCTTGCACGCCAATCGCATGGCCTTCTACAATATTCTCGAACATCAGCTCCAGGGTGAACCCGATCTCCAGGAACGCCTCACCCAAGCCGGCGCGCGATTCGGCAGCATCGCCGAAAATATCGCCGTCGGCGCATCCCCCGAGACCATTCACGTCGGATGGATGCATTCTCCCAGCCACCGCGGAAACATCCTCAACCCCAATCTCACTGCGGTGGGCATCGCCACAGCGCGAAGTACGGGCGGCCTGTTTGCCGTCCAGGATTTTTCCACCCGCGTCGACATCCTGAGCATCGCGGAACAAGAAAAACAAATGATCGCGCTCCTCACCGCACAAGGGGTACACGGTGTCGTTGCCACCGACGAAGCGCGCAAAACCTGCGCGATGGACAAAGGAATTTCAGTCCCGGTCACGCGCTCGGTGGAAGCCCTTCGCTTTGAAGCGGCGGACTTGAACAAACTTCCGGATCAAGTAGAGAAAAGATTGCGCGCCGCCTCTCCGCAAAAAACCGAAGTTGGCGCTTGCCGCACCAGCAGCGCTCCGGGTTTCGTGCACTATCGCATCGCAATCCTGATTTTTTGACGCAAAGGCGTGGAAATGCGTGGTTGGCCCGGCAGCGAAAGAAATTGTTGTTTCCTGGAAAGAGAGCAAATATACTCTGACCCATGATTCGTGTTCGCGCCTATTCGTATTGGTTTCGATTTAGCGGTCCACCCAACTAGGTGGCGAGGGGCGCTTCTGTAATCTGAATCGGCGGCAAAAAAGATTCGACCCACTCGCAGCGAGTGGGTTTTTTGTTTTACGCCATTATTTTTTGGCAGAAAGTGTTGAAAAAGAAAAACAGAACTTGAGAGGATTTCACAATGATTATTTCCATGAAGCTGCACGCGACGCGCGAAGAAATCGATGAAGTCCGTGAACAGGTTGCGCACTTCGGATACAAGGTGCACTCCATCGAAGGAGAAGAGCGCGTGGTAATCGGCGTGGTGGGAGTCGGCGACGTTACCGCTTGCTTCGAATCCGTCGAGGCCATGCCGCAAGTGGAAAAGGTGGTGCGGATTTCCGCGCCGTACAAATTCGTGAGCAAGGAATTCCGCGCAGGCAAAACGCGAATAAAGATAAATGGCACGGAAATTGGCGGCGACGAATTCATCGTGATGGCCGGGCCGTGCTCGGTGGAATCCGAAAAACAGATCATGCAGGCCGCGGAAGGTGTTGCGAAAGCGGGCGCGAAAATGCTGCGCGGCGGAGCGTTCAAGCCGCGGACTTCACCCTACGATTTTCAGGGCATGGAAGAAGAAGGATTGAAACTGCTGCAGAAAGCGAAGCAAGCGACGGGTTTGGCAATCATCACCGAAGTGATGAGCGACCGCGACGTGGATTTGGTGGCGAAATATGCGGACGTGATGCAAGTGGGCGCGCGAAACATGCAGAACTTCATGCTGCTGAAAGCGCTGGGAAAATGCGGCCGGCCGGTGCTGCTGAAACGCGGCTTGAGCAGCATGGTGAAAGAATTATTGATGTCCGCGGAATATATTACGGCGCACGGAAATCCCGACGTAATTCTGTGCGAACGCGGAATCCGCACGTTTGAAACGGTTACGCGAAACACCTGCGACATCGCGGCGATCCCCGCGCTGAATGAATTAACGCACCTGCCGGTGATTCTCGATCCGAGCCACGCAACAGGGAAGCGCAGCCTGGTGCCGGCACTCTCCCGGGCAGGCGTAGCCATCGGTGCCGATGGCTTGATCGTGGAAGTCCATCCCGCACCGGAAAAAGCAATCAGCGACGGCGCCCAATCTCTCGATCTCCCGCAATTCCAGAAAATGATGAAGGATCTGGAGCCCTACATTCATCTGTGGAATGAGACGAGGAAGAGAGAAACAGCGGTATCCGCGGTGGCGGGATGAGTTCCATGGCGGGCACGGCGAATCCACAGATTCTTCCGGGCATTTCCACGATTCGCGAGGCGCAGAAATTCCTGGCGAAATATTTTGCGCCGACACGGCTGATTCCCGCACTGTTTCTCAGCCAAACGACGGGCAGAAATGTTTATTTGAAGCTGGAAACGGAGCTGCCCACATCATCGTTCAAGGTTCGCGGCGCGCTTTACGCTCTGGCACAGCGAATGGCGCGTGGACAGGTTCTGGAAGTGGTGGCTTCGAGCACTGGGAACCACGGAGCGGCGGTGGCCTATGCCGCGAAGCAGTTCGGCATCAAAGCGAAGATTTTTCTGCCGGCAAATTGCAATCCTGTAAAACGCGCGCGAATTGCGGCGCTGGGAGCTGCGATCGTCAAGAGTGGCGGAAACGACCCGGACTCCACGTTCAGGCTGGCAGAGGAGCACGCCAGGCAGCCGGGAGTATGTTTCCTGAACGATGCAACCGATCTGGACATTCCCGCCGGTCCCGCAACGATGGGCTGTGAAATCCTGGAGCAGCTTCCACAAGCCAGCGCGATCTTTGTGCCCATGGGCGACACCGCCTTGATTCGCGGAGTCGCTGCAGCCGCAAAGCAGATTTCGCCGCAAGTGAAAATCGTTGGCGTGCAAGCGGAGCGCGCGCCTTCGTATTACTTATCGTGGAAAGAAGGCAAAGTCGTAGGCACGGAAACCTGCGACACCATTGCCGACGGGCTCGCAACGCGAACGCCCGAAGCGGCGAACGTGCGCGACGTGAAAAACCTCGTCGATGAACTGGTCCTCGTGAGCGAGGAACAGATGCTGCGAGCCATCGAGATTTTGCTGCTGGAAGAGCACATCCTGGCAGAGCCCGCCGGAGCCGCGAGCACTGCTGCGCTGCTGAACTCCGGCGCCAACTGCGGCGAGCACGTTGTGCTGGTAGTGAGCGGAGCGAACATCTCACGCGAAGTGCTTCGCCGGGCTGTAGCCAGCTCATAGGATTGGAAAATACGCCCTGTCCACAAGGTCCATGCTGCAATCCAACGCGAAAAATCCACCACCTTTCACTCGCATTCCGTAACTGGCCGTTCGGCCAAGTACGTTCAGAGCAAGTTCCATTGCTAATGGCGGCCTGTCCGGGAATCCTGAGACTGGCGGTTTCTTGGTGCAATCGCGAGAAGCTGCCGGGTGACTCAGAACATGGATGACATCACTGGTTGGAAATGGACGCGAGGAGTTTCGCTTGGGCTGTGCCTTATTTGGTTCGGCTGTGCGCAAGGCGAGGTTGTCCGTGCGCAATCCGGGGGAGACACGAACCAATCTGCAGGGCATTTGCGATTGTTGAGGGCGACGGAAGGAAGGGCCATTGTCAATGCCGCGTTGAACCAAAATGAGTCACCAAACGCGGCACAGGATTGCTCTCATTTAGTGCATCAGATCTACCTTGACGCGGGATTCGACTACCCGTACGCGAGCTCTTTCGAACTATATGCAGGGAGCGCGAATTTTGAGCGCGTGAGACACGCACAGCCGGGAGATTTGATCGCCTGGCCCGGGCACGTCGGGATTGTCCTCGAACCGTCGGAGCACAGTTTTTACAGCTTGGTGAGCACCGGCCTGGAGGTCCAGAACTACGAAGGACCGTATTGGAGGTCACGCGGGAGACCCCGCATCTATCGTTACAAAAAAGAAGCCAGTGGAGTCGTGACCGCAGCCAAAGCTCCGCGAGCCACGCAAGATCACAATTCTGCGAAGCAGGAAGACACTGAAGCAGTGGCCGCAGAGCGCTCTGCCAGAGTTGAGGCTGGCCCGCATCGTCCGCCTGAGGCGGCAAAGAGAGTCGGTTACGATCTGCCAGCTCCAGCCACACCAACTGCTTCGAGCGCAATGACGGATGCAGCGAGAAGCATCGTCATCGTGCAGGGGAATAAGCAGCCGACAAAAGCTGAAGTCGCCCAGGGCATCTCTGAATTGAGCAATGCCTCTGGAGGCGTGCTACGGTCGAATGCCCCCTCAAAACTGACGGTGGCCGTGGTCATTTTTGAGCGATTTCAGGTGGAGCGCCTGGAAATCAGACGCGACCATGGTTGGGCTCAATTGCAGATCGATGCACGAGCCACCATCGTTGGAGAGGAAACGGATTACACGCGGAGGCGCGAACACGTCCGGTGGGAACTGCACCGCAATGCTTCGGGCTGGGAGGCGACTGCGCCAACGGATCGAACCTACGTGCCGCAGGACGTGGCGGTGAGGAATCTAGCGGCACAACTGGCGCGGGTGACCGAAGCAGAAGGCCCTTCCGAGCATCGCGAGGCCGTTCTCGGGCAAGAGCTGGAGCTTGCCAGATTAATCAGCGGGCTGCTGGGAAATAAATAGGCGCGTCGCGGGACTCACAGGCAGCAAACGGTTCGCATGTGAAAAGCTCAGGCCAGATCGTCTGATCGCATGAAGACGCCGGCTGACAACCGGTTGTCGCAAGCGCATAATCGGCAATTATGGCTACGCCTGACAAACGCACAAGTCTCCTCAACCAAACTTCTTCCATGAAGAAGGCAGAGCAAGACTGGCCCGCACTGCCTCTGGGCGAATGGGAAAAGACCTATCAGACGCTGCACATGTGGACGCAGATCGTCGGGAAAATCCGCCTGACCCTTGCACCGCTGCAGAATCATTGGTGGAATGCCGCGCTCTATGTGAGCGCGCGAGGACTGACGACTTCTCCGATTCCCTACCAGGGACGAGTGTTCGAAATCGAGTTCGACTTCATCCAGCACCGGCTGGAGATTCGAACGTCGGACGGTGGCGCGCGAGCTCTCCCGCTCTATGCAAAATCGGTCGCGGCGTTTTATCGAGAATTGTTTTCGGCGCTGCATGAATCCGGCATCGACGTCGCGATCCACACCAAGCCGCAGGAAGTTCCAAATCCGATCGCTCTCGATCACGATGAAACTCACGCCTCTTACGAGCCAGAATATGCGAACCGCTTCTGGCGCATTCTGCTGTCAACGGATCTGGTGTTCCAGGAGTTTCGCGCACGCTTCATTGGCAAGGCGAGTCCCGTTCATTTTTTTTGGGGCAGCTTCGATCTCTGCTGCACGAGATTTAGCGGCCGTCCCAGCCCGCCCCGCAAAGGCGTGATCACCTCCGAAGCTTATTCTCACGAATGCAGCAGCTTGGGATGGTGGCCGGGTGGCGGAGACGTTGCGGGCCCGGCTTTCTATGCATACACGGCTCCGGAACCGCCCGGCTATGACGGGCAACCGGCCCGGCCAAAAGGCGCTTTTTACCAGAAGAAGCTGCACGAGTATTTACTGCTGTACGACGATGTGCGCCATACGGCTTCTCCGCGCGACGAGATTTTGCAGTTCGCACAGAGCACTTATGAAGCGGGCGCCAGTCTTGCGGGCTGGGATCGCGCTTCGCTTGAACGAAAATCCTCGTCTTGAGGCCGCGGGCTTAAGTAGATCGTGAACGGATGCGCCGGAACCTTTCCAACTATTCGGTTTGACGCAATTCCTCGAGCCTCGACCTCAGGCAACTTTCCTTTTGGCAGCGCGTTCCAGGAGTTCGTGAATGAGCGTTTGGTAAGGCTTCGCCTGTTTGGCAGCGAGACGGCGGAGCTGAGCAAGAAGCCGCGGGGCGATACGCATGGCAATCAACTGTTTGGCGTTGCCGGTGACGGGCCGTCCCACGCGACGGGCACGGCCGAGCTGCTCGTCCGTGGCTTCCGGAATATCGGAAAGGTCCAACTTACTATCCGGCATATGCCTGGCGTTCCTTACGCGTCGCCTGGCGGGCGCTGATGATGCGGATTGTTTCTTTTTCATTTTTCAGCCTTCGAATGGTGTAAACCACAAAAAGAACCCGGCCTGAGAAAGAGAAGCCTATTCTCGACGACCGTGGTTCTGAAAGCGAATGCTCAAAATCATCCCAGTCAAGTCCTTCAGGATCGCCGAAGACGGTGGCCGCCTCCTCGAAGGGCTCGCCGTGCTTCCTCAGGTTGGCATTTGCCTTGCGCGCGTCTCAAGAGAACACATTAATGTATATACACTAATCAACAGTGGCTGCCAATGAAGCTGTTCGAAGTCTTGCGAAGATCGACAAGGGGTGATCCGTAGGGCCTCCGGGTGTATGGATCAGCGCTAGCTGGCTGATGATTGCGCGGAATCGGAGAAGCTTTCGGCGGCTTCGATGGCGGTGGGGTAGGTTTTCAAGAAGCGATCGGCGTGGGTCAGTTTGAGGACTCCCTCCATCATGCCGGTGACGCCGCTCAGCCGCATGGCGCCGCCTGCAGTTTTCAAGCGGGAAAAACAGTTGACGAGCTTTCCCAGGCCACCGCTATCGAGCTTGGTGACATTCGAAAGGTCAATCACCACACGCGTTTGCTTGTCGCTGATCAGCCGATCCATGGCGAGTTCCAACTGTTTGCACTCCACGCCCATCTGAAGCGGTCCGCTCAACTCCAGGACGACGACGCCGGGCTTCATTTCTTTTTTTGCGATTTGCACAGGCACCTTTCGAACGGCTGCAAGATTCTAAAAACGATGGCCGGAAGATTTCAAGTGCCATCCGGCAAGCAACGGGACAGGTGTCAGCCGCCGGGCGCGCGCTTCGCTGCCACTGCTTCCTCGCCTTCATAAGGGAATTCACGAATCATTCGAACGCAAGCGGTGAGCGCGTCGAGAGCCGAGTTTCCCCAACCTGTCGGGAGTATCGGAGCTGTTTTTTGGTTGACGTACTTGTCCGCTTGCGCGAAAAAGCGCGCAAACTGACCTTTTGGAGGCGCCGCATACTCACTCACGGTGACGAGGAATGAGACTTCACCACCCGCTTGGGACTTCTTGAATGAGAAATAATGGAGCTGGGCCAGCTCTTCGCAAACATCCTTCTGGGCAAACTTCCAATCGCTCACGGGCCCTCCAGCCGAAAGCCGCGATGCATGGGAACAAATCGAAACAGGCGCATCTTAGGACGCGGGGCGCAGCAAGTCAACGAGGCGGAAGACACTGTCGCCGCAAAATGAGAATGTCCGGTTTGTGCAAAGTAGAAATGTCCGCTTCCATGGAAGGCCGAGGGCCCCATGGAAGCGGAGCGAATCACTTTGAGCCAACGAGAACGGGACCGATTGAAAGTG
>Ga0210409_10001467_pt1 | contig 30920 bp, 20 predicted proteins | sample IncBWH17MmetaG_FD_161649 | JGI IMG/M metagenome (GOLD analysis project Ga0210409, IMG submission 161649) | Forest soil microbial communities from Barre Woods Harvard Forest LTER site, Petersham, Massachusetts, United States - Inc-BW-H-17-M | ecosystem: Environmental > Terrestrial > Soil >...
CATAACACAGGCGCGTGATGTGCTTACGACTGAGTTCAAGGCTCTGTCGGCGGATACACTGAAGGACGCCTCCGTGCAACTCGTCAAAGCCGCCGGCGACCTCATCGAAAAGCATGGAGAAAAAACGACTGCCGATGTCAAGCTGCATCAGCAACACATCGAGACGATGCTCAAACCGGTCGAGGAGACTATCAAACGGCTCGATAAACACGTCGAGGACAGTAATCTAGCCAGAACAAAGGCGGAAGCTCTCATCGATGAGCAGGTCAAGCGATTAGCCGGCGCCAGCGAATCGCTCACAAATGCCCTTCGCAAGCCAGTGGTACGGGGAAGCTGGGGCGAAATGACTCTCGAAAACGCACTTGAAAACGCAGGGCTTGAGGCCGAGATCGATTTTGTTCTCCAGCACACAACCGACGCAGAAGATGGCCGTAAACGAACCGACGCCATTATCAACCTGCCCAAAGGCCGGAAGCTCATCATCGATAGCAAGAATCTAATGGAATCCTACATCGCGCTTGCAAGCGCTGATGACGAAATTGAGAAAGCGGTCCTCGCCGAAGTCCATTCCAAATCGTTGAGAAATCACATCAAATTACTTTCAGCCAAGGAGTATTGGCGACGCTATGAAGGGCTGGATTGCGTCATTCTCTTCATCCCGCACGACGGTATGTATCATGCCGCCATCCAGAACGAAGCTGAACTAATTCGAGAAGCGTCTGACAAGCGGGTGTTTATTTCCAATCCAATGACACTCATTCCGCTCCTGAAGGCTGTCCGCTACGTGCTTGATCAGGAGAGGCTCAACAAAAGCGCGGAGGAAATTAGTAACGTCGGCACAGAACTTTACGGGGAAGTAGCGAGGTTTGCGGAGAGCATGGCGAAAATTGGAAATCGACTGAAATTAACGGTCACCGCTTACAACGATGCCATTCCAGGACTGGACCGTTTCATCATTTCTAAATCACGAACGTTGAGGCAACTCGGTGCGGGAAAAGGGGCCGAAGCCGAGCTTCCTGAAGCGATAGAGATCGAGCCAAGAATCTTTTCCTCCCGGGAGCTCAGCGCTTCGAACTCAGTTCTCGATAAAGATGACGTGGAAGCCGAAGGAGAGACAAGATCCCCTAAATAATCTTGTTGACAACATATGACAGAGTTAGAGTTTGAAAATACAGATTTATGGCAAAGCGCGTTTGGTGGCCGGAAGAAGGACCGCCATGGGGCTGTGCGCAAGACTCTTAAGCAAAAATTCTTCGATCTGCGCGAGAAAGTAGGAGTTTTAGTCAGTCAAATAGCTAAGGATATTCCTAGCCTGACCGTTCACAATCTTACTCATCTCGATGCTTTATGGGAAACTGCAAGTCTCGTTGCTGGAAAGAACCTCAAAATCAATCCAGCTGAAGCTTATGTTTTTGGTGCCGCCGTCTTGCTGCACGATGCTGGTATGTGTCTCGCTGCTTATCCCGACGGATTGACCGATCTTCGCAAAACTGTCGAATGGCGAGACACGGTCACCTCGCTTCTTCAGCAAACCGAAGGTGCCGTTGTCGCAGAGGAAGCCCTTGTGAATCCGCCAGATACAATACTCAAGATCGCCGTGAGCGAGGTCCTGCGACTGCTGCATGCGCAGCGAGCAAGAGAGCTTCCCTTTGTCGAATGGAAAGATAGCAAGGGCCGCTCTGAACCGCTGATCGAGGACACCAATCTCAGGACTTTCTACGGACCGCTCATCGGCAAGATTGCGTATAGCCACCATGTTTCAGTGGCGCAACTCGAAGCGCTTCTTGGGAATCGCTTAGGCGCATATCCGGATTTCCCCTCGGAATGGACAGTCGATCCGATCACCCTTGCGTGTCTTCTCCGATGCGCAGACGCGGCGCACATCGATGAACGCCGAGCACCACGTTTCCTGAATACGCTGATCCGGCCCCGCGGCAAATCGGTAGAGCACTGGAACTTTCAAGGCAAACTCGCCAAAGCGAGGTTGGAAACAGATGCGCTCGTATATACATCTGGGCCAGAGTTTGAGCTCGACGATGCGGAATCGTGGTGGCTCTGTTTTGACACAATAGCAATGATTGATGGCGAGTTGAACGGGGTTGATGTCCTCCTTGAAAATGTTGGTCGCAGCCGCTTTGCTGCCAAGCGTGTACGCGGAGCCGAATCACCTGAGGCGCTTGCCAAATATGTGAGAACCAAAGGCTGGGCACCTGTCGATACAAAACTAAGAGTTTCAGATGTACCCAGGCTGGTCCGTCTTTTCGGTGGTGCGCACCTCTACGGCAACGATTTGCGGATTCCTGTTCGAGAACTTGTCCAAAACTCGTCTGATGCAATCCGCGCGAAACGTTTGTTGCAGGGGTTAGGCGAAAGTTACGGAACGGTAGTGATAAAGATTAAGAAAGAACCCGATGGATACTGGTTAGAGGTGGAAGATGACGGGGTAGGAATGTCCGAACGGACAATGACCGGTTCGCTGTTAGATTTTGGACGATCCTTTTGGACCAGCGATGCGATTAAGCTTGAGTTTCCGGGGCTTGTTGCTAAAGGGATGGCGGCAACTGGTCGCTTTGGAGTTGGGTTTTTCTCTGTCTTCATGCTCGGTGACGTTGTGCGGGTCACCTCAAATCGGTATGACGCTGCGCTAGAGGCAGCCAAAACCTTGGAATTTCGCTCGGGCTTGGAAGCGCGACCAATTCTGCGCAACACCGTTCCTTCAGAGCGTCTCGCAGGGGGCGGAACTCGAGTTTCCGTCCGATTAAGACATGACCCCTATGCGGATGGGGGATGGCTAGGCAAAAAGGTTTGGCGCAATAAGATACACCAATTGAGCCTCGGACTGGTTATGGGACCGCTCTGTCCCAATCTCGATGTTCGATTGTCGGTGGACGAGGGAGGTAGCGCTCAGCCACATTCGGCTCCCAATGATTGGATCACCATCGAGGGCAAGAAACTGCTAGCCAGACTTGACCGTGCCGACGATGCCGCTGAAAAACGAGAGTTGTCTGTCTATGGCCAACAACTGCGAACGCTCGTCGGAAAAGACCAGACAGTTCTGGGAAGAGCTTGTATATGGGGGGCAGCGAACGCTTGGTCGGAGTCTCACGGTTGCGTGACCGTCGGAGGACTTGCTGCTGCCGGTTTAGTCGGGATCGGAGGAGTTCTGCTGGGCGCAGCCGAAACGATCGCACGAGATAGTGCCATGCCTTTCGTATCCGCCGAAGTGTTGTCGACCTGGGCAACGGAACAAGCCAAGATCCTTTCAAAGTCGTCCCTAAGCTCCATTGACAAAATGAACGCGCTTGCGTTTGTACTACAGTGCGGCGGCGAGCCAGCCGAACTCCCGCTCATACGGCGCGGCAATGAATACCTGAATGCCGACCAATTCCGAGAGGAACTCTCCCAGCGGGATTCAATCGACATATTTGAAGGCGAAGAGGTCGAATACGATGAGGATTCTGATTCGTGTCATCCAAGGGAATTTAGGGAGCAGTTTGAGTGTGATAAGACAATCTTTCTTGTTCGACAATCCACGCCGACCATTCTCACGGTCGGAAGTCGGCAATGGCCACGGTGCGTAATCGAGCCCGCATACCCGCAGCGTCCAAAGAGTTACGAGGAAATTGTTCTCAGTATAGTTGTGGAGGTTTGGGGGAAGGATTTTATGGAATACACCGACGAGAAGCTGGTTGGAAGCGTTGACGGCTCCCCAATTAAACGCGACGTCAAAACACTTGCTCGCCAGGAATACGACCCAGCAGATGACCCCGAGGCGTCCAGCGATGTCCAGACATAATCGCCGGTGAGGCTGATGTGCTCCAAGCCAAGCGCGGCGACATGGGCAAGCAGTTCGTCGGGAAGGCTATCGATCCACAGAACACGGAGGACCTTACTTGAATTTCAAGGTCTTACAAGGAACCAAAAGGAGCAGAAACCACAATGAGTCAGGAAGCTACCTTCACCAGACGCGCCCCCCTGGGGTCATAGACGTATTGGGTGATACTCCCGTCCTTTATGCGCTCGACCACTTCGTTCACAACAAAAAGAGGCACGAGGAACCACTCGCGCGGTTTGACCGGGTTGCCAAAGCGATCCCTGAGTTCAATATCCAACTGCGCTGGATCGAACACACGATGGATCAGGTTTTCGAGCTTGATTCTGTTGACGTTGTAGAGCTCATAAGTGGCTATGATTTCCACGTCGGCCATCAGAAAGGTCGGGTCCAGATTTGCGTTCGCAATGCGTGTCTCGACCTTACTTCCTGTGACGCCGATTTTGTGTAGAACATCGCGGTTGGCCGCGACAACTGGATGATCCGACTTGCTACGCAGAACATAGATCGTGCCGCTTGCCAGATCATCGTCAGCGGGCTCCTCGGCGAACAGCGGCCCGGCATTGGGATTGGTGATGAGCCGTCCCGCCGTGTCGCGGTGAAGCGCGCGCTGGAAGGAGCGCATCAGCAAATTGCTCTCGGTTCCGTTGTCGTAGATGACACGCAAACGACTGTCAGGACGGTCATATTGCGTCCTGAAACCCTCACCCACCTCGGCGACATAGGCGATCTGACCCTGGACAATGAAGCACTCGTCCTTCCGAATCTCAGCCATCCTGATCTCGTCCAAGGTCTGGACGGGGAGCGTACGGCGAATGCCTGATTTCAACTCCATCTTCACCCGTTCGAAAATCGGCTTGAACTTCTCGAAGTCCTCGCAGACGGTGCGATTCGCGATTTCCTCGGCGGCACGTTTGTCAACGCTCTTGCGGACGTGCCGGAGGTCGGTGACGCCTTCCTCACCCGCGGCGCCCCTTAGCTCGGCCAGCAACTCGTCGTCGTCGATAATCCCCGACGACGCAGCAGCGACAATCTCCCCACCGGAGAGCAACCCTTGACGATCCATTGGGGTGAGCAGTGATCGACACTCCTGAAGGGCACGCAAGCGGTCAAGGCGCACGGCATAGAGCCGCTCAAAAATGTCGCGATCTTCACCATGCTGCGGGACGCGACCGTGTTTGTCGACAAACCGCTGTATCTCCTCAAATCCGGCAATGATTCGCTCTTCGCGGGGCGAGCGTCCGCCTTTCTTCTGCGGCTCCGCAAAGTCGTCCAGTTCCGCGCGCAGTTTGTCGAGGTCGATGTCACTCATAGCGACCCTCATCCTTGTAGCGGACAAAGGCGGCCGCGCCTTCGGCCATTCGCCTTTCCCAGGCATCCTGCGAGGTGAGCGATGGGAGCCGTCCCCGTTCCTTCTTGAACCTAAAGGCGCGCAGGGCAAGCTCCTTCGCTTCCTCCGGCGTCAAGCTCGTGCGCTTGGCTGCAATCGCTGCCGCGACCTGTTTTAGGCTGTCCTCGCTCATGGTTTTCGCGAGGATCGCATAAGCTTCGCCGAACGGGTTGATGCGGTCGATCAGGTCGATGTCGAGTTCTCGCACATCCATAGCAAACCTGCGCACGCCGTCGACCAGGGCGGTGTTGGCAGTCTGCTCGGCGTCGTCCCCGCTGCCGGTCGCAAGCTGCTTGGCTTTTTGTGTCAGATTGAGTGCGGCAATGGCGTGCTGGCGCACTGCCTCATGGTCTTCGTCGTTAAGCTCCGGGTATTTATCCTTGATGATCTTGCCCAAGCGCACTTGCGTGAGTTCCTCGGGCACCAGCTCCTCGTCGAACACACCACGCTCAAGGGCGGTCTTGTCCTGAACGAAGGCGGCAATAACCTCGTTCAAATCTTCCTGACAGATGCGCGTGGCTTCCTTGCTCCGGGGTTCAGCGAGCCCTTTGATTTCTATCTGGAACTGTCCCGTCTTCTCGTTGAAGCCGACATTGCATTTGCTGGGGTCATAGCCGCCTTCGCCGTAATCGAATCCGGCGCTGGGTCCGCTCTCCTGGTGCTTTGGTTTGAACTCAAAGCGCGGCGCGAGCACCTGTTCCATAAGCAAGCTCGCCGCGATAGCCTTCAGGGTATCGTTCACCGCCTCAGTGACTGCTTCCTCGGAAGCGTCCGGCTCGGCAATCAGGTTCGTGAACCGCGCGCGGGTCTTGCCCGGTGCGTCGCGGGTCGCACGTCCTATAATTTGAACGATTTCGGTTAAGCTCGACCGATAGCCGACCGTCAGCGCGTGCTCGCACCAGATCCAGTCGAAGCCTTCCTTTGCCATGCCGAGCGCGATGATGATGTCCACATAATCCCGGTCGTTCTTCTGCGACGGATCTTTCAGCGCAGCGGAAACGCGGTCGCGTCTGGCGGGATCGTCATCGACCAGATCAGCGATGCGCAGAACGCGGCCCTCCGGAGTTTTGACGAGCTGAAATCCCGTCGCGGGGTCAATCCCTTGCCACTCCCCCAATGCTCCGATGATATGCTCCACTTCCTTGATCTTGTCCTTAGTGCTCTCGCGCGAATTTACGTTCGGAATATGGATGATGGTTTTTTCGGCCGGATCGAGCACCTTGAGGATGTCATCGACATAAGAGCCGCTATAGAAGAAGTAGCCGATGTCGAGTTGCTTCAGGTATTCGTAGCCGTTGAGCTGTTCATAGTAGGTATAGGTGACGCTGTCGAACTTCGCCTCGTCCTGCGGGGCGAGGACGGCCTCTGCGTCTCCTCGGAAGTAAGAGCCAGTCATCGCCACAATATGCACACGGTTACGGGCGATGAAGTGGCCAAGATGCAGGCCGAGCTTGTTGTCGGTGTTGGCCGAAACGTGATGAAACTCGTCCACAGCGATCAGCCGGTCGTCGAACTTCTCCACGCCATATTCATCGACTGCGAAGCGGAACGTCGCGTGAGTGCAGACCAGCACCTTGTCGCCGCTTTCAAGAAACGCCCCCACTGCCTTGACCTTTCCGCCGTTGTCCTCGCCGGGCGCGTTGCAGAGGTTCCATTTTGGCTCCACGCGCCAGTCGGCCCAGAATCCAAACTTCGAGAGCGGCTCGTCATAGAAGCTCGCGCCGATGGCTTTTTCCGGCACGACGATGATCGCCTGCTTAAGCCCTTGATTCTGGAGCTTGTCGAGCGCAATAAAGATAAGAGCGCGGCTCTTGCCTGAGGCGGGCGGAGACTTGATTAACAGGTATTGCTCACCCCGCTTTTCGTAGGCGCGCTCCTGCATGGGCCGCATACCGAGTGCGTTGGATTTAGTAGAGCCGCCATTACGAGCGTAGGAAACCGAAATGGAAGGGACTGATTTCACCTCAATGGTCATGTGCCTGACTCCACTTTTCGTTTCCTTGCCCCACCTTGTGGAACGGTCATTTTTGCATAGAGATCGAATAGCTTTTCCAACCGTTCCGTGTCGTTCTTGAAGCGGCGGCCGATATAGATGCGCTCCAGCACCTCGTCATTCCGTTCATGCGCATGGCGCAGGTCGTCCGCCATGTTGTCAGGATCGTAGAGGTCAGCAATGGTCTCCGGGAAATGCGCCTCGCGGGCCAGCAGGATATTCTCGGCGCAGCGGGTCAGATCGGCTCTATTCTTGTCGGTGAGCGTGGGGACTGGAAAAGTGTTCCAGCCGAGGTTGCTCGAATACCGAATCCGCGTTTCGAGCTTTCCACATATTGTAGTAACCCAAACCAAATGCAGCTTGGACACCAAAACCGAGAAATCGACTAATGTCGGATCATAAATCGCATGTGCAAGGTGCGTTATGATAACATCCGCACTCAACAGCCCCACAGGGAGGTATTCTCTTCTTTCTGAAGAGACCTGCGGAACAAGCAACTGCGAAACCTTGCATGTATTCCGATATCTGAATTGATGAGGCCGGCCGGTCAGAGTGGAAGCGACCTCGCCACCGGTTTCCCGGTATTCAAGAACTCTATCGATGCGAGATGAAATTTCCGGCACACTCCTCGCATATGGCAGATCAGCATCATCAAGCCAAAGGCAATATCGCGTTATCCCATCTACGAATTCACTTGTTCCGGAAACCCTCCGCAGCTTCCCTTTAATCGCGGGAGCTCGTTCGACTAAACCGCGCGCCTCGTTTATTTCAAGAAACAAGTGTCCACCGTCATATGCAGCATTCCCCGTGATCATAGGCGACAATGAATTATTGTTCCTCGACTGACTCTCTACAATGGTGTTTGCGCCATCTACTAAGTACGGGTTGATATTTGAAACTTGCCGTCGTGCCGATTCGCTATATAGGTACTTTGCGCCAATTTCTCTCTTTGTGAACCCAATTATTGTGCACGAAACCCCAGCGTTGCGCTGAGCGTTGTTTGCCCACTTGAATGTCTCGTATGCAAACTCGACCTGACAACCAAGCCGATAGATGATTGGCCAGAGAACGGGAACATGCGTTCCTTGCGCAATCGAATTGGTCGTCACGAGCGCGATCTTTGTAGCGTTTGCTAAGAACTCACACCCTTTCACAATGAATCCGCAGATATAGTCTAGATTCCTGTACTTTTCTTCGTGGCCAAAGATCCGCTTCATGTTCTGTTTTTGTGCCGGGCTTTGCTTCTTTCCACCGACGTAGGGCGGATTGCCACACACATAGGTCTCACCGCCTTCGTTTTCGAAGTCAATCTGCGCTTGATCAGCTGGAGTACGGAAAAGGTCCTCGGCATGAAACTTTACGCCCGTACCTGTAGGCGGACAGATGTTGAGCCAATCGAGCTGTAGTGCATCACCACGAGTGATCCAGTTCTCCGCATCGAGCGGCAGGAACTCGGCCAGGGCCTCCTTCTGGCCGCGATAGAGTACGTCGCACTGAAACTCGGCAATGATGAGTGCCAGTCGCGCCACCTCTGCCGGAAAATCGCGCAGCTCGATGCCCCGGAAATTGGTCAACGGAATTTCAGTACGGTGGTCTGGCTCGCCCCGCCGCTTGTTGATTTCGGCCTCTATTGCGCGCATTTCCTTATAGGCAATGACGAGGAAGTTGCCGGAGCCGCACGCCGGGTCGAAAACCCTGATCTTCGACAGTCGTTTCCGCAGGTTCAACAGAATTCGGGGATTGTCGCCCGCGTTCTCAAGCTTTGCGCGTAGATCGTCGAGGAAGAGCGGGTTGAGCACCTTCAGGATGTTGGGCACGCTCGTGTAATGCAGGCCAAGCGCGCCGCGTTCCTCTTCATCCGCGACAGCCTGAATCATCGACCCGAAGATGTCGGGGTTAATCTTCGTCCAGTCCAGATTCCCAATCTGGAGCAAATAAGCGCGCGCGATCCGGCTGAACCGCGGCACGTCCATGTTGCCTGAGAACAGGCCGCCATTGACATAAGGAAATGCGTCGGCCCATCGGGGTGTCCTGGCACTCACCCGATCCTCGATCTTTGTGTTCATCGCACGGAACAGTTCGCCGATCACGTCATCGGTGTTGGAGGAGTCCTTGGCGCTCATCTGCGTGATGGTGTCGGTGAATAGACCGGTTCCGTTGAAGATGTCGGTGTCCTCGGCGAAGAAGCAGAAGATCAGTCGCGCCATGAAGTGATTCATATCATGACGGCGCTCGGCGGTGCCCCACGCGGCGTTGTCCTTCAGAAGCTCGACATAAAGCCGGTTCAGTCGGCCGGTTGCCCTGATGTCGAAGGCGTTTTCAGCGATTTGCCTTACGGTCGTGATGCCGGCAAGTGGCAGGAAGAACCCGAAATGGTCGGGAAAATCCTTGTAAGCGCAGGCAACGGTTTCACCACTCGCCAAGTCCTCGGCCTCAAAATCCACACCGTCGGTCGCCAAGATGAACTTCGCTTTCGCTTTGGCGGTCGTGGGGCTCTCCTTCAGCGCCCTCAGCGTGTTCGTGACCTGTCCCGTGCTGCATGTAAGGATGTGAATGTTGTTGGTTTGAAGAACACCGCAAAGGTCGGACTTATTCGAGGCGCCGGTACGCAGCCTCTTGATTGTCGTCTCCTTGTTGCCGAAAGCTTCGAGGAAGGCATAAGCAAAGTTCTCGGGGTCAAACGACTGGTCCGCCAATTGCGAAATGGCTTCTTCTATTTCAACGGCGTTCAACTGTTCATGCTCCTGGCGTTACCACGCAGTTCATGCCGCAATCTTATGCGCATGTGCATACATTGTCTAAAGTTCAAGAACGGAGCCACGGGGGCATGCAGGCCCGTCCCTTCGCTCCGCGGTTCCTTGTAAAATAACAGTACTGGACCACTACGTCGAGAAGCGGTCTGGCAAATCCTTTGACAGGGCCACGCTGCCGGCCTAACTATGAATGCCGCACATGAGCAACCGCGACGACTTTTCTAAGAAGACAAAGAATGCCGTAGCGGCCTGCGCGAGCTGGCACTGTTCCTTCACGGGATGTGCAAAGCTGACCGTTGGGCCGAGTGAGGAATCCTCGGAAGCGGTAACGCTGATCGGCAAGGCGTTGGCTCGCGCCGCTTCTGAAGCTCGATGTCGTCCGACAAGCTGCCATCCCTTATACGAATACCTCGTTGAACAGTCAATATACGCCGCTTCGATGCGTCACCCGCGTCCACAGCCTTGAGCTACTGTCCGAAATTCCCAAGGACAACAGGCTACCCGTGCGGGTTGATTTTGAAGTTCAGGGTGTTGGACGATGGCAGACCGACTTATCGGTTTACCTGCCAACCAGGGAGCAAATGGAAAAGCGTGCGCAGCAACTCGCCGAAAGACCATCCTTGCGCTCAGGTTGATTCGTATATGATGGGGAGGCATTTTTTTAAGAATACAGTGCTATGCTGTAGCTAGTAACGTATCTCCCTTTACCTTTGCACCTTCAACCGCGATGCCGCGGATGCCAAGGATTCCCCGAGCGACGAAAACGAGACATCAGGGGCCGATCTACGTGTATCGATGTACGGTTTGCAGAAGGGCATTAAACAACAAAAAATGGATGGCTCTCTCGATCCTCACAAGAATCGTCGGGGCTCTTCATGTTACGGACGATATGGCGTGCGTGCGCACGAAGTATTAGAGCCAGTACTTAGCGAATTCGCTGACCGCCATTGGTTCCACGATCAGGCCGCTCGGTAGAAGTCAGATTGTTGTGGATAGTTCCGGCCCTTCCTTGCGAACTTTGCTTTCGCATCAGCGACATTTGTAAGCAGAAACCGAGCATTCACTCATTCCGCGAAAGATGCAAAAAACAGGCGCCTCACACCTTTTCGTTTGGCCGCCTCAAAATCCATAATAATATAATACAGTGTCAGGTAATGTGGGCTCTGTTTCTCTTGGCGCTTCCGAATTCCGGAAATAGAATGGAAATTCACTCTGTTGCAGATGTACTCCTAGCTGAAGGCCTGCGCGCGCCGACCCTCCACGCGCTGAGCGCGGACGTAAACAATTACAAGGCGCTATTGATGCAGCCGCAGGGGGAAATCGAGGCCAACTCGACAGGTGTGCGGAATAAAAATAGGAGCCTTGCTAAGGCTCAGTTTGGTCAGTTTCTGTCGAAAGCGCAGGACACGGCGGCAGACATTGCCGTGACGCCCGAGTATTCGATGCCGTGGGAAGTCCTCGCTGGGGCAATCAAAGCGGGCCACGCTCCGGCCGAGGGGAAGCTATGGGTGTTCGGATGCGAAAGTACGCGATACTCCGATCTGGAGGCCCTAAAGGAAGAACTGGCCCCGTCGGCGACGCTCCTGTTTGAGAACCTGCGAACTGATCCCGCGCGTTTCATTGATCCGCTTGCGTACGTTTTCACCACTACGCCAACCCAGGGCGGCGGCGCGAGAACTGTTTTGCTCGTTCAATTCAAAACGCACCCAATGGGTGATAAGGACCATATCGAAGTCAACGGTATGGAGCGGGGCACGCGAATCTATAGGTTCGGAGGGGGAGCGCAGGGACTAAAACTCGTTTCCTTGATCTGCTCTGACGTTTTCGGCTTCCAGGACGAACATGCAAAGGCAATCTATGACAGAGGCCTGGTAGTCCACATACAACTAAACCCGAAACCAAGGCAAAGCCAGTTCCGGCAATATAGGGACCGTCTCTTGCAGTACAAAGGTGACGAGACAGAGCTTATATGTTTGAACTGGGCCGGCGACGTATGCGAATGGAGCGGCGAGACAAAAAAGAGCTGGAAGAACATCGGAGGGTCGGCATGGTACCTCAGGCCGAAAGACTTTGATGACGAGGACGCGACGCTAAAGACAAATCACGGCCGCGGCCTGTACTACACTTGGCACGAGCCCTTGCGTTCTCATGCGCTCTTTTTTAACTACAAGCCTGCGACCTACCTTTTGGTGGCTACAAAGGTCGCTCATATCGGCGTCGTGGCCTCAGTCTCCAAGCGCCGTGGACCGCAACTTGCCAGGGCATACGTTTGGAACGATGAAGCGGGAGATTGGGTTGATCGGGCTGCCGCCGATGACGGCTTCCCAGCCGTTGCCAGCGAGGCCGGAAATGCCAAAGAGGAGATTGTGTGCATCTATGAGAGTAGTCCGATGGATGCCGAACGTGTTCTCGCGCTTTGTTCCGGAAAAATCGAACATGACGGTGATTGGTACAGCGTTCACGTCCTGGACTCCTTCGTAATCGATTCCTCTGAAGTAATCCGGAGGATGACCTTCTGCCAAGATACGGACACCGAAGCCAGCGAGTTTAGGGTCAGTCGGCTAAGGCGCTGCGGGCGGCTTTGGGACATTCTGAACACACACAAGCATTTGCCGCCGGCGCTTCACGACTTTAAGGATGGATTTGAGTTCTCCTGGATATCGGGCTCTCCCCATCAAAATGCGATATCAAAGAATGGCAAGCGCGCGACAGTGGTATACATGGGAGAAGATTCGAGCAAGGCGCGCATAGACGAAATCGACACGACATTGGCGGAATTTCTTCATAGGAGCTTCTCCAATTCGAAGGAAAGCCACTCAGCGAGGCAGCGACTTGCAGTCTGGTTTCGCGAAGGAAACGAAATCACTCAAGTCGACCCCCAGCGATATACCAAGTTCGATCAGGCTGGCGACGAATCTGGTTTCGACATCGGGAGACAGAATTGAGCATAAGTATCTCCGATCTGCGCAAGCGAGTAGCCGCTCAATTTTCCGACCTTGAGCTAGTGAATGACTCAGTCATCCGCTATACACGCAAGATGCACGGGTCGTCATTCGCGGTGTACTACCTGGATGTTGCCCAGTATCTGCCGGAAACAACAGAACAACTGACTGACTACCAGGACCGTGTAATCGGCAGGCATTACTTTGAAGGCGAAAAGAGCCTTCAGTGGAGCAACTATCTTTATTTCATAGCCGACAGGAAGCTCTTGGAAAAGAGCGATGCCCGGAAGGCCAAGGATCTGATTGAGCGTGACAGAAGCTATGCGCGCAAGTTTGTCATTGCTGAAGAAGAATTGGATTCTGTCCTCAACCCATCCGTCGTTGAGCCAACTGAGATTGTCCCCCAAACAAACATTCTGTCCCTGTGGGTCGAACGCCTGATAGAAGCAGGGTTAGATGCAGCAATCATAAGCAATGCCGACCTTCCCAGCAGGTTAGAGGTCATAGAGTTATCGTCCCCGCAATCTGCCGGTCGGCGCAAGGTGTCAAACGAGAGTATGGCGGTCAACCCCGCGCCTTTTCTACGGTCCCTACATCTGAAAACTTTTCGAGAGTTTCCGCTCCGCAGGGTTTTTGAATTCGGTACCGTGAACCTGATTGTGGGCGCGAATGGATCGGGCAAAACATCGGTTCTCGAAGCTATCGAGCTTTTCTATTGCGGTAGAAACAAAAGGAATCCGACGCCACCTCCGGCTTATGAGCTAATCGCAACTTTCGCCAATGGGACTCATGAAAAGGCGACCGCGTCACGCGATTTGCAATTGTTTAGAGACCGGAACCTTAAGTGGTATGGACAATCTGAAATAAAGACCTCGTATCTCTATCAGAGCTTTGCCCAGTTCAATTTCCTCGATACGGACGCGGCGGTGCATCTGGCCGAGTCACCTTCGGGCCGGATTGAGGAGGACCTCTCCAAGTTGCTTGTCGGACCAGACGCTTCCAAGATCTGGCGCGATATGGAACGAGTGAGTGAAGCCCTTGAAGCGCGACTTAGAGATCTGCGGTCTCGTGACGCACAATTTGGCGACGAACTCCTGTCGTTGGAGAACCGGCTCAAAGATATCAGTGGCATTCAGCAGGAGTCAGACCTGATTCGTGTGCGTCTCGACGAGATGATTCGTCGGATTGGCTGGACCAGCAGTCAGGGGGCGAAGGAAGACTTTGCCGCCAGACTTGTGCAGGCACTCTCTGAACTCGTGTCATTGTCGAGGCAAGCCACGGAACTGGAATGGACGGAAAAACCGGTGTCTATTGATGGGTTGACAAGATATTCCCGTTCTGCCAAGGAAAAAGCCGAGGTCGGTGAACGTCAGGTTGCCCGTCTTGAAGTGGTGGGGAAGGATCTGAAGCGGTTAGCCGACGAGAGTGAACACCTTCAACTAGTGAACGAACTTGCGAAGCAGGCCAAGCGACTGGTAGAGGCCGGTGTTCCTGGCCGGGCAGCCGACCACGCGAAGCAGCAGAGCGTGGTGGCCACTTATTCCGGCTGGTTGGCTGGTTTCGAAGCTGAGGCGCTAGAGGCGTTTTCTTCCGCTGATCTGAACCTGACGGTAGAGGCCTACCAGAAAACTGCCGCTGTAAGACGTTCTGCGGCTCACAAGCAACTCGATGCCAAGAAAGCGGAATACAAGACATTTAGCAACCTGAGAGATCAATCGGCAAACCTAGCACAAGAGCTTCGCCAGATCGCGGCGAGAATTCTGGAGAACAGCAGCAAGCCCGATGAATGCCCACTTTGCCATACGGAGTTTCGACCCGGCGAGTTGGCAAAACACATGACCCTGGGGCTGGATGAACATCTCGAAAAGATCGGCCAAGCAATTCTCGACCAGGTCACCAGCCAAGAAACAGCCGTGCGCAACGCGAATGCCGATGCGGCAAAGATTGACCGGTTAGCTGAGTTCTCCAGGCGAGCCAAGCTTCCGGTCGGAGATCTCGTTCGGTCAACGGCGTCCCGAGTTCGCGAGGCAAGGCGGAGCCTAGCCGAAGCCAGAGAGCGAATGGAAGCACTAAATGGAGAGATTGCTGCACTAGAGTCACAGGGTCTTTCACCGGCAAAGTTCGAGCAGGTTTCTATCCGCCTCAAGGAAGAGGGATATCCGCTCTCTGAGATTTCGTCAAACGCGGTGGATCAATTGATCCTGGCGCTCGCTGAAAAGTCAAAGCAAACGGCCCGAATGATCGAGGAGGGGAAGTTGGAAGAGGCCGAAACCAAAGACGCCCTGACAGTTGTTCTCGGTACGCAGGAGCCCGTCCTCAAGGAATTTAGGACCGCCCTGGCACGACTCAAGGAAAGAGTTGCGACAACTGAGAGCGTTTTGGCCAAACTAAGAACATTTGAGTCGTCATTCGCCTGGCCTGGAAGCAAGTCGCTTGCGGAACTGGCAGTCGAAGCGGAATCGGTCCGCAAGGTGGCTGTTGAGTTGCAAACAGCGCTTGGCAAAGAAAAGCTAGCGCATACCACTCTCGCGGAGTCGACAAAAAGAAGAGACAGTCTCCAAGACGAACAGGAGCGGTTAAGCCGTCGGATAAACCGCCTGACGCAAGCTCACGCAGTGCTCGCAGATCTCCAAAAGGAACACTCCCTCGACAAGGCGATGGCCTCGGCGCTTCAGCAAAACCGCTCAGCGATCGAATCGATCTTTACTCGCATTCATGCGCCGGCAGAGTTCCGTGGCCTCGGCTCGGTCTGGACAACCCTTGTCCGGCGAAACGGTGACCGGGAGGCAAAACTGACGGAGATCAGCACAGGCCAGAGAGCAGCTTTTGCTTTATCTATTTTTCTCGCGCAAAATGCCCAGCTGAGAGTTGCGCCGCCGGTGGTCCTTATCGACGACCCCATAGCCCATGTAGATGACCTGAATTCACTGTCTTTCCTTGATTATCTCAGGGAGCTTGCGTTGACGAGTCGAAGGCAGATTTACTTCGCTACTGCAAATGAAAAGCTCGCGACACTGTTTGAGCGCAAATTTGATTTTTTGGGACTCGACGAGTTCAAAAGAATTGATCTTCGCCGAACTGCCTAGCCGTGTGGGAATATTCGACGATGTGCGCTGACCCTAGCTCAAAAATCTTCCGTTACAGCAACCACATTCGCTGGGCTTCCGACACAAACAGTGTGTCGTGTGGTCGTGTGCGTCCTCAGGTTCGATTGAATAAATCCAGATGTCCAAATCATGGTTAGAAGCGTTCGGCTTCGTCGATCGCTCCGATATTCTCCGCAGTCCAATGGTTGGCAATGTTTGCTGTACAGCAAACATTGCTCCACCGCGAATGCAGCCGCGGGTTTTAGCATTAGCGGGCCGACGCGGGTACCCTGGAGTCTTCCACCTAGCGTCAGGTACGAGAATGCTCTCTACTGTCACGCCTCTCTAAGGGAGTCGCTCTCGAAACTCAACGCGTAAATCACGTCGTAAAATTCATATCCATTCCCTTTACCAAAAGAAATCATAATGCGCGAACGCAGGCCCCAGTCTCGCGCGTAAAACGTAAGTTGGACGTCTACCACCACACAACCTCTAAGGAGGTCGACTTCACAAATGCCCATACACTCAACAAGTGCTAACCCCTCCGACATTCAATCTAATGTCACTGAGTATTTTGACCATGACGCCCCTTGGTGCCGAATACCAAGCAAGTAAAAGCCCGGCTTAAAACCAGTCGCGGCAATCGACACCTTCAACGTAAGACCTCCGTCATCATAGAACGTCGATCCGGAATCTATGAGGAGAGGCGAGTTGGGATCAGCCGGACCAAAAATGGCCACGTCATATCTGCCCGCCACGCCGTTGACCGGCAGCATCACCCGAATGGCGCGAACGGTTCGGCTCAAATGAATAACGGAACCGTCATTCCCGCGAGTTATCTCTCTTAAATTCACGGTTGCCACCATTGGTGGTGTTCGATCCCGAATCCCCCACCAGCAGACACACGCTAGAAAAACCGCGCATGCCAACAAGAATGCCGGACGGTTCCTAAAGAAGATTGGCCTTAGGTTTTTGTTGGGCAACTCGGTGCGAATTTCCTTCATGCGGGCGAGGCAAGCATCGCAGTGGTCGAGGTGCTCCACAGGCCTATCGGTTAGCGGGCTCTCCCCCCCAGCAAATGCTTTTAGTTGGGCCATGCTCGGGCATTGGTCCTGCTGTGCGCCGCTGTCGCTGGGCTGGCGAGCCAATGCGTGAAGCAACTCCCTTTCATTCGGCAGCGATTGGCGATACGACCTTAGGGCCATTTCTGCCTACTCCTCCTCTCCCTGAACGAACTGATTGAAGTCGGCCTGCACACGGCGCACGTCCCGCCAAAAGTTCGCCCGGATGACCGACGAAGATTTGTGCAGCATTTTAGCAATTTCGGACCATTCGTATCCGATTCCTCGAAGACGAAGCACTGTGCGATTTTCCTTGCTGATGCGGCGAAGGAGTTCTTCCAGAAATATTTGTCTGTCGGCCTGCTCGCCCCATTCGGTTGCTTCAAGAAAAGGTTCAATATCTTGCGCGGCGCCTTTGCTCTCGGTCTTTTTCAACCTTTGGGCTAGAAAATTAAGCTCTTGGCGAAATTTGACGACGAGTAAACCGCTAGGGTCTTGAGGAGGCGATTGTTTTTGGTCCAGATAACGGGAGACTTTGATGACTGCGCTTTCAAATAACTCTTGGATTTCCAATTCGCGGTCGCCGAGTCTTCGTCTGGCGAAGGCACAAAGCTGTGGCCATTTGTTCCTGGCTGCTTCTCGAACGTCATTGCGAATTGCTCTGCCGGAGGATTCGAACCCCCGGTCAAACCAAATAAGCTCGCCGTACTGCATTTCACTACCTACGAAGAAACTAATTTCCCTCTGTTTCACTGTCAACAAAAGCGTCCTGAGAATCTTGAATTGGGACAGGTAGATTAAAATCGTCTAAGTACAGGCATTTGAACTAGGGGAAGCTGCAAGTTCTCGCTCCACATTATGGGAAAATTCAGAGCTTTGCGCGACATAAGAATTAGGGGAGAATGCCGCTACACGAGCCCGGGACGGGGCTGATCTATGCTTCGCGAATCAGACAAAAAGTTCCAAGATCTGCTGTCGGCATTGGAAACCGTTTTACAGCAGGATCATCCAAATCCGAATCGTGTGGGCTGTCCGCCGCGCTCCACGCTGGAACGTCTCGCCCAGTTCTCGCTCATGGCAAGGGGGCTTTTTCTGGCATCTTTTTTTGTTCGCTTTCTGGCATGCTCCCCCACCAAAACGGCGTTGTTCTAGGCATCCCATATGCTTGCCATGATCGATGGTGCGAAATCGAATGCAAAAGAAACGCTATTTATCCTGAAAGTAACACCGACCCCGCTATCTGGAACCGCATCAAGACCTTATAATGCTGAGCGGGATGCGGTCCGTAAAATTCCCTAGGATTATCTGATGGTACATCGGTTTCTGCATCTTTCTGATATTCACTTCGGCCAGGAGAAAGACGGCTCGTTGGTCAAGCACAACCACATCCGGGACGAACTCGTTGCCGATGTTGCATCTCTTGCGAAGAGCCGGGGACCCGCAACGCGCATCCTCGTTACCGGCGACACTGCATACTCTGGAAAGGCAGCCGAATATAAAATAGCGACTGAATGGCTAGAGAAGCTGACCGCCGTTTGTGGTTGCGATGAAACTCACGTCAGCATCATCCCTGGCAATCACGACTGTGACCTCGAAGCCATTTCCAATCAGGCCAAGATGATCTATGCCCAATTTCGGGTTAGTTCTCCAGAACAAGTACACGCAAATCTTCACGGGATAAGCCAGGATGGTGAAGAGGCAAGTCCCTTTCTGCCCAAACTCCAGGCGTATCGCGAGTTCGCACGGGGGTATGGATGCGATTTTGAATCGCCAGCGCGACCGTTGTGGGTTAAGTCCTTTGAACTCCCTGGCGGGGTTGAGCTCCGCTTCTTTGGGTTCACCAGTGTTCAGGTCAGTGATCTCAGCGATAAGATCGGCAATATAGTGCTCGGAAATCAGCAGTACACGATCGCTGAGGAGAAGAATGTTATCAATGTAGTGCTAGTACATCATCCCATCGACTGGTTTATCGACAAACTAGAGGCGGCCCAGCATCTCCAAAACAACGCCCGCGTGATTATGGTGGGGCATGAGCACACGATGAACATCCAAAAAACAACGGATGCGTTTACGAAAAAAGAATGGCTGGTGATTTTTGCGGGTGCGACGAACCCCCCGGAAAAAACCTACAACTACACTTACAATTGGCTTGAGTTCTCGCACGAAAAAATAAATGGCCAACACTACCTAATTGTTGAGGTATTCCCGCGTGTGTGGATTCAGCAGAATGTTCATTTCGCGGCTGATCGGAATCGGCTTGGTGGATCGGCGGATTCCGTTAGAATCGAAATAGCCTGTCCGAACCTTCATCCAGAAGTCGGGCAAGAGCAGTCAGGTGCCGTTGATCCCCCGCAGCGTGCAGCTACGATAGCGCCCGTTGAGGAAAAGTCATCGAAAGCATCACGTACGACATCGTTAACTGCGCAGCCGTTAACCACGCGGCAAGGTGGGTCTGCCATGGATAATGACAGCGCCGGATTTGACCGGCTCCGATACCTCTTCTGGCGATACTTGGACTGGAGGCAGCGACTTGAGGTCCTGGTCGCGGTTGACGCCCTTCCCAAAACTGCTGACCAGCCGGTTCCTCAAACGATGGAACGTGTGGCCCTGGAGACTGCCGCACGCAGTGCTGGGAAACTTCATGAGCTATGGGAAGCCATGATGCCTCTTCTCCCCGAAGGGAAACGTGCTGCTAATCCATTTAGGTCCAACGAGAGGTAGGCGATTATGTTGAACAAAACCTTAGAATTTCTCAGAACTGCTGATCCCCAGCCGACTGACGAAAAGATCAGAAAGCGCAAGCAAGCAGCCCAGGATCTGCTTCCTCAGCTTAAGAAAAACCCGAGAATTCTTCTGGATTTCGTACAGGGCACGGTTGCCGGCTTCAATTCGACGCCCTTTACCCAGGAGTCTGCAGCCGTCGCTTTACTCATTCAGACAATCAAGACTGGAGATGAGACGCTACCTCACGATTTGAAGGAAAATTCTGTTGAGCTCCGAGCTGTTGCAGCGATTGTTGTCGGCGAACTCCTCGCAGATGAAGTTGAAGGGGAGGCTAGCGATGACCCGATTAGTGCGGCGCTGTCCCTCAGGTCGGCGTTGTCAGTGCGACCCGCTGCCGGTGAAAAACATATAAAGTGGATGATAGAAACGCTCTTGAGCGCCAGTGATGACGTGCTCCGCTCGGCCGCACAGCTCAGTAGGAAGCGTGGCACCCCGGCGTTGGAACATCTCGAGAGATTGAAAGAAACAGCGCCAACCGATCTCTGGGCCGCCGTTGTACCTGCAATGCGATCCGCCCTGCAAGAAGCGACTACCCAAGCGGCGATCGACCGCGAGGAGCTCGAGACATTGTGGTGGATGTTCACTGGATACTCTAAGGTCGCAAAGAAGCCTCTAGTGGAACTTTCGCCTTCGGAGGCCGCCTTCTGTTCTGGCATTGAACTCGCTGAACGAGCTTTATTGCCACCTTCGCCAAGCGCAATCGAGATGGTAAAGCGCGCCGTTGAGTTCGGACGCAAGACATCAAGTCTGATTCCTATTTCTTTACAAGATTCCACTAAGGAGTGGTCACCAGCTATGCTCACTGCCCTCGCGCCGACCGATGCAAGTACGGATGAAGCGGTCTTACGCTATCCAGCACTTCTGCCGATGTCATGCGCCTGTCACCGCATGCGGGGATCCAACAATGGCGCTGGAAAGTTGGGTAAGGAATTTACAGCAGCCACCGGCATTCCGCTGAATCATGCACAATCTCCCACGGAATGGGGAGCGCAAGTGTTTCGGGAGAAGATTCTTCAGCGGGTCATAGCTGGTATGAAGGAGAGTTAGAAACGTGGCCGAAGGCAAGTGTGACAAAGTGGATTGCACTGTGGCGACCACTGGCACGTGTGTGCTCTCTCATCCCGTGCCCGCCGAATGTCCGCACTTCAAATCGAGTGCGACTTCAGCCAATACCCTTTTATCAGTCGACAGTTCCTTGCATACTGACTCGAAAGCACAATCAACGACGACGACGCAGCCAGCTCGGCAATTTCACTCTGGCGATGAACTCGGATCTATTGATGCCATTGAAGTTATGCGGGCACGCTACGCTCACCTCGTCGGCATACTGGGTTCAACTGATGCAGGGAAAACATGCTTTCTTTCTTCTCTTTACCTCATGGCCTCTGGTGGCAAATTGCCCAGCTCCTATCAATTCGCGGGTAGTTTGACGTTACAGGCCTTCGAAGACCGGGCGAGAGGACTGCGTCGATGGCCAGATGGAGGATTGCCCAACCAACTTGTGGATCACACAGTCTTGCGAGATAAGAGACAGCCAAGTCTCCTGCACCTCGCAATTCGCCAGGCCCAAGAAGAACGACGCCGGTTCGATCTCTTGCTCACCGATCTCCCTGGCGAATGGACGGACAGGTTGGCATTACGAGCAAGCAACGCTGATTCTTTCCGTTTCCTGCAGCGCGCCGACGGCATTATCATCGTCGTTGATGGCAACATCCTCAGCTCCAACCAGCGGCACGTAGAAGTCCAGCGCATGCGCTATTGCACTGAGCGCATCGCCCAAGATGTCAAAGTTAGTCTTGACACGCCGTTCGTCATTCTCGTTAGCAAGTCGGACGAGATTGGAATGAAAATGCCACCCGCCGCCGACGAACTGAGGGACCATGTGCGAAGCCTTGGTTTTCCCGCTACGACGATTCTATCAGCGGCAATTTCTCGCAGGCCAACAGAGATTGAAAACGGCACCGGTGTTTTCAATGCCATCGAAACGATCCTTTCTTATACTGCTCCCAGGAATCCCGGATTGGCCCGTCTTGAGGCCGACTACCACCCGGGATCGCGAACATTCCAAGAGTTCAGAGGATAAACGTGGAAATTCACGAACAACCACGAACGGTACTCCTCATTGGCGTCAGGAACGCCGGCAAGACTAACTTCTTGTCGCGTCTATGGCTCGCGCTTGATTCTGGAAAAGGTCTTTTGGCCAAGGATGGCAACCCGCCTGATATCGAATACCTTGCAAACGGCGCGGATTACTTGTTGAAGGGGGAATTTGCTCCTCGTACGCCGCCAGATGTGCGTGACGCAACTGAAATACCCGTCAAGACCACATCCAACGGTCAAGAGTTTCTTGCGACCCTTGTAGTCCCTGACTTGCCCGGAGAACAAATCCTCTCCATTTTCCGAACGCGGCAATGGTCAAGCGAATGGGAGACCAAGATTGATTCAGGCTGTGGATGTCTGCTGTTTATCCGAGTGGACTCGCCGGAGTTGGTCGCTCCACTCGATTGGTTGAACTGCCATCAGCTCCTTGGGGGGCCGCTGCCCGCGGCCCAGCCGGAAAACGATAGCGGCGACGAGCCCAAACCGCCCACCCAGGTTGTCTTAGCCGACTGGCTTCAATTTTTACGGAAAGCGTTCACTGAGCGGGTAAATGGCACGCACAAGCCACGTGTAGGTATCGTCGTTGCCGCTTGGGACCTTGCTCCGAACGACCAGAAAGAAGCAGGCCCCGGTGCATGGATCGCGGCGAACCTGCCTCTGCTTGCTCAGTACGTTCAGGCTAACAGCGACGAGTTCGATTTTGCGTATTTTGGCGTATCTGTTGCGTCAGGCGATCTCAACACCGACGAGGAATTCAAAAAGTCCTACCTCGAAGGGAATCCGAGAAGCGCGGGCGAAGTTGCGCACTCCCTCTCAGGAACAGTCGAAACGTCACGTGACATGACTCTGCCTGTGGCATGGGCACTTGGTCTTGCGGGCGCAACAACATCGGGGAGTGCACAAAAGCAGTGATCGAGAGTCAAACACATCAGCTTCTTCATGGCTATCGCAGCGGCCATGTCCAAATCGCGGGGAGCGTGCGCCTTGAGGATCGAGATTCTGACCTCGTAACGCGACTGAGCGACTTGTCAGGCAGTCTTTCCTCGGGAATCAAATTTAATTCCTATCTCACGGTCTATCGCTTGCCAAGTCGCACTTTCTTCGCGCTTGCGCGCACATGGCCGGACCCGGACGCATCACGAGCGGGCTGCGTTATCACTCATACGGTCCTCGTTCCAATCGACGAGTGGTCATCGCTACCGAATGTCCGTTCGATTAACCGTCTTTTTCAGAACCCCCGCTCGTCTCCTACGTACGACTTTGGCACACCACTGCGTTTGTCACTGGAGGAGACTGTTCGGCCATCGACAAATATCGAAGTTGACCCTTTGGCATCGCAGATGTTCATTTCGCGCTATTTTGGAAAGGGCCTCCGTCCCGTCGTTTGGTTTAATGCTAGTGAACCAGAAGAGTTCCTATGGAGGCTCCTGCAGCATCTGTGGCCGAAGCTCAGAGCAGCATTTTCCTGTTGCACCTTCAGTCTGCAACAAAGAACGCTTGAGGACGGCCCTTTTGATCTGCTTTTCGCGCCCTCGCTGGTATATTCACGTTTTAGCCGATTACCTGCAGATCAGCTAATCGGTGCAGATGTGGATGGTAAGGCATCGGAAACTCCCCTCGAGCCCTGGTGCCAATACTGGGCCCAAGCTCTTTTTTCCTCCCAGTCGGGGCTGCCATCAAAAGAGAGCGAGCTCCCACTGTGGAATGAATTGGGCGAAGACCCCACGGCAATACGAAAGCTGTCTCTTGTACACGACCTTCGTCTACGTGCTACGCAATCTCCAATCGCTGGTGTAGGAGCAATCGACGTTGTCGAATCGCTGGCACGCGATCCAGAGGTAGCCCTGATCCTCAAACGGCAGGTTTTTGCCGATGCAATACAGGCTGCGGCTGCCGCACATCCTGCGGATGAAGCACTCACAAGCTTGCGTCTCATTGGCGATCGTCTCCTCCGGGAATCGTTTCGCGATATCGCTGCAGATTTCGACAAACGTTTATCGTCTGCAGCGGCGCAAGTAACCGTGAGAGACCCTGAAGCAGCTCTCCAGGCGGGTGGGACATGGCTTACAGACAGTTTTGCAGACGGTAAAAGCGCTTTCGCCCATGGTGTAATGATTGGCCTACGCGAACTCGCAACCGACAACCCTTTGCAGCTAGTAGCCCTTCGTTCCCATCCTGATGTTGCGGCCGAACTTTTCCGTCTCGTCCCAACCTTTGGCGCTACATACTTACAGTTCGGGGGCGAGTCAGCGCGCCGCGTGCTAGCAGATTGGCTTACATCCACGCGAGATATGGAAACACTTCGATTCGTGCGGAAGTCCGTCCTTCCATCATTACGGTGGCCTGATGATCAAGAGATTTTGGCCCCGCTACTGCGCGATCTTCGTTCTGACGAAGTTGAAGCGACTCTCAGTGTGTTGTTCGACCTAGGCATTGACCTCTCCAATCAAGCTATCCAGTCCATCGTCGTCGATCAGATTTCGTCAGCTTATCCAGAGCTCACAAGGCAATGGGCGGCAACTACCCCTCATTGGTCAACGGCCATTTCAGAAATCGTCGCATCCACATATCCGCCCAGCCGGCACGGGTTCAATCAAATTCTGGAACAAAAGAATTTTGACTCCACAAGACAGGCCGAGGTGCTTGCCGCGATGCTTCGTACTCAACTCACGGGCAGCAGCCCCTACTGGCTACGCGAACTTGTTTCAGAAGATGACAGATTTATTAGAACCCTCTTGCTTGTCCCCTCCTCTGTATCCGACGCAATCGAAGCCGCGCTCTCCAGGCTACTGGCAGAAATCCCGGATCTCCCCCTCGCTAAATCCGGCGAGATCCTTACTGCTGTGTTGAAATTCGAGGGCCGTCCAGCATTCCCACAGCTTCTTGATTCGACGATGCGCAGGGTCATCAGCTCGTATGTTGCAGACGGGGCCGATTCCGCAGATGCGCAAGAATTCGTCACTGATCCGATCGTTCTTCGATGGTTCCAAAACATTTCAGACGCACAGCTAGCAGCTCTGCTCGTTCGCAGCTCTTCGTCGGGACCTGACGCCTTAGCACGTGCCTGGAAATGGATTTCAGAAGCGCCCCAAGCACTCTACAAAAGGTGCCCCTCGATCCTTCTGGGTATTTGTGACTCCCTTCTCCCATCTGTCCGAAAGTCCTTTCCCGAAGGTGTGGAAACCTCTTTTATCCGCTTGCTACGGCGTTCGAGCTCCGAGGCAGATGCTGAGGTGAGGTTGGCCTTGTCAGGCAGAATGATGCGTTTTGCATTCGACAACGTTCGACTTCCGTTGGGCTCCGTTGTCGCTGAGGCTTTTGCCGATGTGTATTCCATAGCGGTCGAAAATACCCGTCAGCCATCGTTCTTGTTCAGCCTTTTTAGCTCTCAGGATTGGGATAAAGGGAAGGAACTCAGGATTTCTCTTGTGGACGCCTTCTTCCGATCAAATTGGGCACCGGGCGATCTTGCGATCGCCGCAAACAACGCCGGCATTCTTCGGAAAATTGTCAAACGCCTTCACCGAAAACCTAAGGGGGATCAGTACATAGTGTCGATGGCTCGGGACCTGGCTGGACGGAGCAATCCCAACTTGACCAGGCTCACAGATAATCTCAAATCGCTGGTCGCCGACCTGGATTTCTACGAAGAGTGGGACTAAAAATTGTGAGTAGTAGCGGCAGGATTAAAACCGCTCAAGGCCGGCAGCGGGAGCGTCCCGAACACTGCAATTTTTGATGGTCAGTCTGGGAAAATTCAGAGCTTTGCTTGACATAAGGAATTAGGGGACACTAGGGCCACTTTGCCCGACCTGGGTGTGCGAATTCTCTATGCCTCGCAAATCAGACAAACAGTTCCAGGATCTGCTATCGGCATTGGAAACCGTTTTACAGCAGGATCATCCAAATCCGAACCGTGTAGGTTGCCCGCCGCGCTCCACGCTGGAACGTCTCGCCCAGTTCTTTGGTGGAGACCTGCCCGTTGATCAGAGCGTCTTGATGCACATCACCGAATGCTATCCGTGCGCTGAAGAGCTAAAGCGATTGCGCGCTGCACGACCAAAGTAGGTTCAAATCCCGCGTTATCGACGACTTTCAGTCTGTTCTCGGCCCGGGCGACCTGTTTAGAAGTGGGGCGCGGTACCAGCCCTACCTCGTAAAGATCAAGTGCGATGAGAATACGTGCAAAAATAAAGCAGTTTCCTTCTCTTCTAGCATCTGGAATTCACTGGGATTAAAAGGCCGAATTCTTGCGACCTGGGGAACAACTCAAGGACCTTCGGTCACGCTTGGGGATGACCACGAGGGATGTGACCGAAAGGAGCCAGCGCATCGCTGGGTTTGAGGGAAACGAAGAGTTTTATATCTCCAACGCATGGCTTACGGAGATCGAGAATACGGAGGCAACGCCGAGCATCTACAAGCTGTATAGCATCAGCACCATTTATCACGTCCGGTTTAGCGACCTGCTTTTGCTCTTCGGCGTGGATCTGCAAAGGATTGGCAATCATCAGCTTGGCATGCCGCTCGACAACACCCACTTGACAAATATCGAAGCCGGCGATGGCCATCGAACGGTCCCGTTTCCAGTGCGCTTCGATCCCGGATTCAGTCTCGAGCGGACGAACTTACTCTCCCGAATGGTAGAAGCGTGGGGTGAAATTCCGATTGCTCTAGTGCAACATCTGGATCTTAGGCATAACCAGTACGGCTACATTGGTCTAAATGACTTTACGCTTTCGCCGTTGCTGCGGCCCGGCAGTCTCGTTCAGATTGATCCGAAACTCAAGAAGGTCCAGAGTTCCAAGTGGCGAACAGAATTCGATCGCCCAATTTATTTTGTCGAGCTTCGCGAAGGCTATGCCTGTTCGTGGTGCGAGCTGCAGGGAAATCAACTCCTTCTGGGTGCTGCACCCCGCGGTCGCGTGCCAATATCCGACAGTTTCTTTTCGGGACCGACGCGGAAATTGTGGGTCAGGTCACGGGAATCGCGATGCGAATTGTAAACGCTACACCAGAGCGGCCGCCACGCGAGAGCCCACAATTGCCAAAGCAATCTTAACGTTCGCTATAAAGAAGCGTGTGGTCAGGTTCAGTTTTTCTTCTCGGAACATATAGCCTGCAATGCTTCGCGCGCGCCGGCAATGTCTCCGGCGGAAGGCGGGGAGACACGATCATCTCCGGGCAAAGAAGAAAGCGAAGGGAACTGCGCTTCCCCCCGTTTTCTTTGCAGTGGGTTACTTGATCTTCTGATTGTAGAATGGAGAGCGGGCTCGTAGCTTTTCGATTTCCTTCCCCAGGCCGGATGCATTTTTATTCCAGATGGCTTCCCGGTCCTTTTTCAGCTGGTCGCCTGTTGTTAATAAAAGGTCGGCCTGGTCCCGGATATTCATCGTAGACTGCACGATTGCTTCTACGATGTTTCGGTCTTCATCTTCCAAGTTCGCCGACAGGGCTTCGGCTTCGCGTAAGAGTGTTTCCGCCACGTCCACCTTGACCTTATCGAATTCGCCCTTCGCCAGGTTTTGCAATTCGCGGTAACAGGTTGTTGTTGCCACAAAGAGCTTGTTGTACGCAGCGGACTTTGCCTCCAAGGTCTTGCTCCAGAATTCGGTCCGCCGGGTGATATCGTCTTTCACTTTCTCGATTTCCTTGACAATCTCCTTCTTGTGGTCCTCCACTCGTTTAAGGATGTCCTCGTTTTTCTCGGCAAGCTTCTCGGCGGCTTTGCTCTGCGCGCTCAAAGTGAGAAAGGAACCAAGGATGCCAATTAAGGCAGCATCGGCAGTCAAGGCGAGTCCAGCAAGTGCCCCAAAGGTTTTGTACTGCTCATCTGTCTGCGGGTTAATCCACCAGTACGCAAAGCCGACAAGCACTATAGCCAGACCGACGTAGACCAGAAAAATCGTAACGGCAAAGGATTTTTGTAGTGCGGTCACTTACATGCTCCGGAGATGCAGAGACAACCGTAACTGGCGCAGCGGCGTACACAGCGGGTCGACGTGCACGCCTGGGCCGCTGCCAGTACCGTTGGATAGGGGGCAACACTCGCCGGAATCCATCTATACGCCAGAACCCAGTCTTTCTCGCCAAGCTTGGCACAATTGCCATAAATGATGTTTGAAATAAGTGCTTTCGTCAGTAAACCATGAATCTCCGAGTTAATGGGTTGAACCCAACTGGATGGCCCGAATTCCGTGCTCTTGTCTTGAGGAAAGACAAAAACTCCCGTTCCCGGCTCAGCGGGCGAGGAGTCTGTGAGCCAAAGTTCTTCCGTTTGGTTTTGCATAGTTTTTTGCCTTACTTGGGGTATCTGAGTAGGAGGAGGCATTATACACCTCAAGTATTACACTGAGTATAAAGACCGCAAAAATTGGATCAGACCCTGCGAGTCCAGAGGACGGAGAGTGTGCCAGCCGCTCGAATGGTCCCAAGAAAAGACGTAAATACTCACCATTGCGCAGATCTCGGAACGGATGAACACCATGACGTAGTCGTCGAAGGATACAATTGCGGATTGTATTTCGCCCCATCGATGACTTTCGTCTTTATTTCGCCTATACTGCAAAGGTGATGGAAGTCCGTAGTCTGCCGACCGCTTGGGTTGTCAGATGCAAGAAATGCAGCTGCGCCGTTACCTGCAAGGCCATCGATCCACAGAACGAACACGCGGAGCCACAAAATGCGGAACCCGCGCCGCAACGTTCTGTGATCGTAACGTGCTCTTGCTGTTGGTCTGCCTTTCGCTACGATCCTGCTTCGATTTTTCGGGGCTCGCCGGCGCCCGGCAGCTCTTGCGACCTTCAGCGCAAAAACGCAAAACCCGATCGCAAGAACGAAACCGCTCTCTTTCTTGCAGCGTCACTGATTGCCGCGGTGCGATTAAACCGCGAGGAGATCAAATCGTCTCCCGCGGTTCAATCGAAGATCGCCGATAGCATCAAACTGGCGGAGATGATTTGCGACCGGATGCAGCGAAGGTGACGTCCACGTTCGGGTTTCTGGCGGAGCTAACGGACGACGAAAGATTGCTGACCCGGGACCGGCATCAGCGTGAAATAGCTGCGGTGGAGACCTTATCGAGAAAAACAACCAGATCATCGAATTCGGAAGGGGCAATTCTGAGTACGTAGAGGCACAGTACCAGAAAATTCTGAAGGAGAATGGGGGCACCATCGAGTCGCCGCACGATCCGCACCGCCGGAGCTCATAGGAATCCGTCTCGGTCGGTTTCCTAACCGTGTTCAGTCGGGAAAATGTTCGTTTCGCCTGCGAAAATTAGCCCCCTGAACACGCAGCGACCACGCATGTCCGGAAGCCAACTCTTTTCCACCCTGCTTTGGTGTTGCGTGCGACGGATAGCAGATGGATATTTGCCGGAATTGTGTTCATCAGCGCAAGATGTCAGGCTACATAGCTTGCCAAAACTCCGGCATTGACCTTCGCCAAAGCATCCTTTGACTGAACGCCTTTCAAATACACCATGGTCGATTTGATGTCCCGGTGTCCCATCCAAGTTTGGAGCGTGCGTATATCCACGCCGTGGCGCAGGTGCTCCGTCGCAAAGGTGTGACGGAATTTATGGAGAAAGTAGTGCTGGCAGTAGGGACCCTCTGCGCAGCGATTGCCATGTTTGGTGATGCATTGACCGCAATTCAGTTTTGCCCGTTCGGCGACTCGCTTGACGATCATGTCCGTTTCCGAGTTCGGCCTCCCTTTGGAATTGGGAAACACCAATTGCGCGGGCTGAGCGTTGAGGCGTTCTTTAGCGGCCTGCAGTTGTTGGATCAACGTGGTCGGCAGCGGCACAGATCTTTCCTCGTAGTTCTTTGGCTTGAATCTCCAAATCGGTTTCGCCGTAACTCGAACCACGCTGTGGTGGAAGTCGACGTCCCGCCAAGTCACGCATTGCGCTTCGCGGTCCCGGAACCCAGACCCCATCATGAACTTGAGAAACAGCGATTCTTTTTCATCGGCGTGGCTCAGCATCGTCCGGATCTCCTCCGGCTCATAAATCGGCCGAATCTTCTCGACGTAGTTCGGCCAGTCGCTCGCTTCGATCAATTTGGTTCTGCCGAATCGTTTGAGCATTTGCAGGACAACGACCAGTTTGTCGTACACCGTGCGGTGGCCCAGATCCTGCTGATAGCAGTGGGTCACAAAGTTCAAAATGTCCGCGCGCGAAATGTCGTCCACGGATTTGGCTTGGCAAGATTCGCGGAAGAGTGTGTCCAGGGTATAGCGATAGGCCAAATATGTGCGCGGCGAGCGGTGGTTCTGGATGAATTCGAGATATTTATCGATGGCACGACCGACGGCGAGGCTTTCTGGAGGAGCGGCGGCGACAACAACCGGTGGAGCCTCGATTAAGCCGGCACGCATGGCTTCGATCTCTACCGCCTTCCGCCGCGCCGTGTCTACGACGTCAGCAAAATCCTGCACGGCCTTGCGCCGACGGCGATTGCCGATTTCGTACCATTCGATGTAATAGCTGCCCTCAGGATGGTGCTCATCCACGCCTGAGATGAGGACATGATCGCGTACGACTTTCCCGTTGCGCTCGACCACGTTGGCAAAACGCCAACCTTCGCCGGACTTGACGTATTTGAGGATTTTGACACGCTGCGCATATTGCCGTACTTTTCTTGGCATCTTACGTCCTCCTTCGCAGGTGGGCGGAAGATAAACCGGGTCGAAAACTCGGTCAAATGCGGAACTCGATTGACAGATGCGACAAAGGCGACAGAATTTTTATCGACAGGAGGAACGACAGGATCTCAGGAGGCTATTGAAAACAAAGGGGGAATTTTTCAAGGCAGCGTTCTAACCAACTGAACTACGTCCCCGCGGTAGTGCTGTCACTAGCGGATGGTGGGCAGTGCAGGGCTCGAACCTGCGACCTCCTGCTTGTAAGGCAGGCGCTCTAACCAACTGAGCTAACCGCCCTCTGCTCACATTTCCCCATGCTACAGGAAGCAG
>Ga0210409_10001468_pt1 | contig 30891 bp, 29 predicted proteins | sample IncBWH17MmetaG_FD_161649 | JGI IMG/M metagenome (GOLD analysis project Ga0210409, IMG submission 161649) | Forest soil microbial communities from Barre Woods Harvard Forest LTER site, Petersham, Massachusetts, United States - Inc-BW-H-17-M | ecosystem: Environmental > Terrestrial > Soil >...
GCTGCGCAATCCCGGGTCGGCGAAATACCATTGGGCAAAGTTTCCAGCAGTGGTCACCGAGGACTCGGTCAACTACTGCGCGACCGTAGACGCTCAGAGTCCCTATGCCGCGTATAACGGCCGACAAGCCTATGTCGTCGAAGCACAGATCAGCGGCAACCGAGTGTCGTCAGCCGTCGTCGGTCTGGTCGCTGGCGGCAAGGATTTTACGATCGTCACCAACATGTGCGAGAAATACGGCCTCGATCCGCGAAACGCCAGTTAGCCTGCCCTAGACTGTCGAGGAACAAGCCGCTTGCTCCAGTAGTGCGCGACCACAACGGCCAGGCGCTGGCCTATGTCTATTTCGAGGAGGAGCCGGGCCGAAGGTGGCTGCCCGTTTGCTCACCCGCGACGAGGCGCGGCGCATCGCCGCCAACATCGCCAAGCTGTCGGAGCTGATACGGCGCGAATGACAGACCGCCAGCGACAGCGGACCAATACGCCAAGGCAGCAATTGACGGGCAACCGCGACTTAGGGCTACTTGGCGTTCAGCGCCTTGATCGCCTTCTCCCAGGGGCAATTTGGCAGTGAACGTCGCACGTGGACTCTTCCTGGCTTGTTCGATCCTTGCTTTGGGTAGCGGGAATAGGCGTCATTACGTGGGTCACGTGGCCAGCACCAATTTTGGAGCCACAACCTGGGACTGTCGAATACGGGCGACCCTGGGAGAAACATAAGCAACTGGAGCAGCAACGTACTCGGGACGTTCAAATTGTGATCCGGACTGGCGTATCTTCGGCATTGGCTCCACCGGCACTTCTCTTTGTGCTGGGGTCGGCATTGCTTTGGGCCTTTAGGGGCTTTGGGCCTCCTGAAGCTGAGACGGCGAGCCTCCCAGAAGGGCAGCGCGAAACGCAGCGTCAAAATCCTTAGGCTCACTTCGCGTGGACATGACTAGCTTGCCGCACGCGCGAGCAGGATGAAGCCGACCAAGCACCCGACAACGAAACAGACGCCGGAGCAAAGTGCTAGTCTCATTCGCCAGTCGCCGCGTGATAAGCCGACGCGCTCCAATGGCGACTGAAAATCTCGCGTGGAAATGTCTAGGAGCGATTGCGCTTTTTGATTTCGTTCGACCACGCCCCGCTCGCGCATCAACGCGACAAGCGTGCCGACGCCCATTGAAATCACCCCAAGGATGAAAAAGCCCAACGGCCAAAGTAGTACCCTCGGAAATCCGCCATCTTTCCACGCCGCCCCTATGAAGCTGAGCGTCGCGAGCGCCGCGCCGCAATTGCCGAGCCACAGACTATTGATGGCCTGCGAAAAAATCTTCTCCGCAAGTTCGGCCCGTGAGTCCGCGAATGCTTGCGCCCGCTCCAGGTCGTGTTCTTCAAAATCCCGGACCCTATCTTCCCGCGCTCTATCTTCTTCGCTCATTTCGGGCCTCGGCTTCGAGCGACGCAAGACCGATGCGGCGACAACCGTGACCAATTACCGCTCTGGCTTCGGCTTCCACTCACGGGCACTGCGCCTCTGCGATCTGTGCCTGCGTCATTTCTCTTTCCAATGCCGCCCTAGCGAATACCGCTGCTCCCCAGCCCTGCGTTGCTGATAAATTATACCACATGTGTGCTTGGACGTAGTCCTGCTGCACGCCGTACCCGGTCTGATAATATGTTCCGACAAGCCACTGCGCTACTTTAAAGCCTTGGTCAGCAGCGCGGCGATACCACAGCACTGCGAGGGCATAATCCTGCGGCACGCTCTGGCCTTGCTCATACATGTCCCCTAGACGTGTCTGCGCGGTGACGTCGCCTTGTTCGGCCAGCGAACGAAAAAGCCGAAAGGCGGTCGCGTAGTCGTGTCTACTCCATGCGGCTTCAGCATCCTCAAGCGGTCCAGCAACGGCGGCACCTCCTATCGCTACAAACATGAGCGATGCCGTCACCGCTGCGCGAAGTAGCTGCGTGTAGTGGCGCATCGTCGGCCTTCAGGGTCGGCACAGTTTACGGATCGCTGTCAACATCGCCAAGCTGCCGGAGCTGCTGCAGCGGGGCTGAACTTCGTGGTGGAGATGGATAAGGTCCTCGGCCTGACCAAATGCGACGCTGGCGTCGCATTTACCGCCTTGCGGTGGCGACCGTCCGGCGCTCAACCGCCTACGGTGCCCGCTGGTGCGTTAATTCGGGGTGGCCGCTACCTCGGTGCCCCGGCAAGTCTCACGCGTTAGAGTTCAAGTTCGAGTTCAAGCCGAAGCGAGCAGGAGCGTCCGCACCTCCGACTCGCGCAAAACATCGCCGACCAAACGATTCCACCCGACCTTCGCGCCGAGCCTCGAGTAGCTGACGCCAAAGCTGCTAAGTCAACGCTATCTACAGCGTCTCGATGCGCGCCTTCTTCCCGTTCCGGCTGATGACGAGGACCCCGGCTCCGGCCGCGAATAATTCCGCGTAGGTGACGTTGAGCGCCGACTCGCCGGGGTGCAGCACGTTGCGGGCGTCGCCGATCATGCCGCCTGGACCTTCAAATCTTGCGCGCAGCTCGATCGTGCCGTCGTCGTCTTTGGTGAAGTACCACCTGTTGCTGCTCATGATGCCTGCTCCAGCTCCGCCGCCGTTCTGGCGATCACGTTTGAGACCTGGACGGCAGACCACGTTCCGCCCCGGCTGGTCGGGATGCCCCGGTTGTTCAAGGTCTCGGCGATGGCGCGCAGGGGCGGCGCGCCGTGCCTCTGGATGTCGCGAATCGTCGGCAACACACGGGCGGCGAATTCGTCGGCCGCCTTCTTCGTGCTCGCGCCACCCCTCCGCTGCGCCTCCGCCAGATTGACCGGGTTGCCGAGCCACTTCTCGCCGCGCGCCTTTACTTGCGCCAGGGCCGCGCGGGTGCGCTCGCTGGTCAGGCCCGCCTCGAATTCCGCGACCGCCGCCATCATAGTCAGGAAGAACTTGCCGAGCGCGCCGGTCGGGACCTCCGGCAAATCGGTGAACACCACGTCCACCGATCCCTCCAGCAGCGTGAGCAAAAACTTGGTGTCGCGGGTGAGCCTGCTCATCGTGGCGACGACGATCTTCGCGCCCTTGTGGCGCCTGCAGTAGTCGAGGGCCTTCCGCAGCTCCGGCCGGTCACCCTTCCGGCCGCTCTCCACCTCGGTGAACGATGCCGCCAACGACCATTTGCCGCCGTTGAGGTAGTCGAGGACCTTCTTCTTCTGGTCGTCGATGCCGAGCGAGGTCCGGCCCTGCCGGTCAGTGCTCACCCGGTAGTAGGCGACGTAGCGGCCGTGATGGACTGGCGACATTGGCTCCCCCTCGGAATTTAATTCTCCATGCCGGACCTGGCGTGAGAACGTTTTTAACGGGCAGGGTGTCAAGCGATAAGAACCGGGGCGGCACGATCTCCGGACGCTCGGCCGGGGTGGCACATTCCGTTCCACCTTCTGGCACATTGCGTGCCATGCCTGGGCGCTCCTGGCGCTCCTGGCGGCGCTACGGAGGCCACCCGTTCGTCATTCCCGAGGGGCCGCTATTCCGGGTGCCCCTGGCCTCAAAGCGCAGGAGCGCGGCTCCGGCGCGGCTCTCCTGGGCGAGGAGGGTGAAAACTCGGCGGAGCCGCCGGAAACCCCCGGCAGTGCTGCGGGGGAAACCCCGGCAACGGTTGCCAGAATAGTGAATCTGGTTCGCGCGGCTGCTCCGGCGTCGTGGCCCTGCTCCACCCGGCGCTGCGATCTTCCTCCCGGCCGTTGGTGGGCGAAGGAAGACCACCCCGATTCCGCTCCCGCGAAATCTCTCCCTTGAGTCCCTGAGGACTTCGTCCATTGGTCGGACGCGAGTGTCCAACCAAGCAATCGGCCAAAAATGGTCGCGGATCGCGGACAGCTATCCGCCGCCAAGGTGGAGGCAGATACGATTGAACGTGACGTGGCGCAAATGTCGCCAAAAGTGGCGACAAATGTCGCCACCGGCAGTGCCGCTACCAAGGCGTTGAGACCGGGGCGGCGCGAAGGCACCAGGGACGGGCAAAATGGCGTTAAGTAGCCTAACGTCATTATTGAGCAAGATCGGCTTAGTCTATTCGGGGGCACCTTGCCATCGTGCCGTTCCCCCCGCTCCGCCATCTCGATCAACAACTCCACCCCGATTCCGCTCCCGCGAAATCTCTCCCTTGAGTCCCTGTCGGTTGGTGAGAGCCTGCCAGGGCACAGGACGACCAGCCCCCGGTTAAGGAGGTTGGTCCCGTGCCCTTGCGATTCTGTCGGTCGGAGCCGAGCCGTCGCTTCGGGCGGTGATCGCGCGGCGCTGCGGACCACCTTGGTGCCTACTTTCAGAGCTTTGCGCCGCTCTGCTGACCTTGCCCCTCGCACCTTTAGGACCGGGGTGTTGCGTTTGGTCAGGCCCCCGAGTAGCAACAACACTTCCTGCTTCGCCCTCGCGTCTGTGGACCGCAACGAAGTAGGGAATTCCTGTTTGAGTGAGCGCGGCCCGTCGGGGTGACCCGGCGGGCCTTCAAAATAAAATCTCCTCGTGTTTGATGATCGGCCGACCGGCGAGCTGGCCGAATCCGATGGCGAAGAAGAATTGGCGCTGTTCGGCCTTGTTGAGTCCCAGGAACGCTTTGACCACACGTTCGGCCTTGGCGTAGTCGGACCTGTCGTCGTCGGCAGGCGCGGCAGACGGGACATGGCTCGGGAGGCGATTCCGCACGCGGTCTGAATTTTTCACCGCCGCGATCGTGGCCTTGATCTCGGAGACGCTCGGCCGCTTGCCGCTCTGCGCCTTGTCGACGACAGCCTTGATCGCTTCCGCCGGTGCCGATGGCGCGGCGAGAGCGTAGAAGCCGGAGACGGGGATGCTCAAATCGGCAATGCGTTCCGATTTGAGCGACAGCTCGTACACCCCCATCAGATTGCGAGCGTGCCGCTCCGACCACTCGAATTCACGCTTGAGCCAATCGAGCCATTCGCCGTGGCTGCACAGCTCCTTCGCCTGCACGAGATGCTCCCCCATCTCGATCAGGTCGCGCACGACACGCCTGCCGGAGCCGCGTATCGCCTCGGCGTGCCCATCGAGGGCGGCCTGCTTCGCGGTGGAGACCGTTCCAAAATCCATCGCGTTCGTCCTCCATCGACGTCCGCGCTGCTTTTTGTTGGAAGGCCGGGGGGCGGCGTGTTAGAGGATGCCGCTCCGTCCGCGCCTTCTGCAAAAGCTTGCGGACAAATGGCTCGACGATGCTGGGAGGCGTCGTCGGGCCTTCAATTTTCGGTGCCCCTACGCGGCACCCCCTGGAATCGCAAAGGGCCGCGACGTGAATCGCAGGCCCTTTGGCTCGCCGCGCTCGGGCGAGCGAGACCACCTTACCTCGCTCTGCGCCCCCGTTCCAGCGTTACAGCTCGCGCGGCGGTTCGGAAGGCGGCGGCGCTCGGTCATTCTCGTGCTCCTGGCCCGTCGTCGCCTTTCCAGTTGGCGAGGATCGTGCGAAGCGACTCCTGCTCGGCCTTGTTGATCAGATCGCAGCGCGCCCACGCGGTCGGTTCGATCTCGTCCCGTATCGCTTCCGCAATGGCGGCGCGCAGATGGTTGGGATCGAGCGCGTCCAGCTCCCAGCATCGCTTGCCGAAGTTTTGGACGAACCAATTGTAGCGGGGGTCTTTCTTCTTGTCGGATGCGGGGAACGACGGCAGGTCGTTTGTTTGCTCCCGCGTCAGCGCGATTCGCTTTATGAGGACGTGCTCACCGCCGTACTTGGCGAGCCGATCAGGAAGGTCGCGCTCCGACATGTAAAGCCCGCTCGGATCAAAATCGCCGACGTACAAGACGATCAGCAGGCGTCCGTCATCATTCTGAGCGACATCGTAGATCGTAGTCGCGCCGCTGAACCCGTGCAGGACGCGGAAGCCGACGCCGTACTCGTCGAGCACCGGTTGCAGTACTCCGCGAACCGTACCCTTCTCGCTCCAGACCTCGACGCGGACCGGTTGCTGCGTCCAGAAATCGCGTCGATAGGATCGGCTCACGGTGCGTGCGTAGTCAGCCGGATCATTCCACAGCGCAACTCGCTCAAGCTCTCGCGTCTCGTCGACGATCCAAAGCCACGGGATTATGCCCTGCTCGCGGGCCTCCTTGAGCAGGCGATAGACCCGCTGCATTTCCGGCTTGGTCATCGCCGCGATCAGGCGAGCAACGAACAGCTTGTAGCCGATGCCGCGTCCGGTGATCGGTTGTGCGGCTTCCGCCGACGCATACATGGCCTCGATCAGATCGAGCGACCGACGCGTCATGCCCCGGACCTTTTTGGAACGGGTTTCAATTTGCTCTCCGTCGCGCTTGCTGCTCATGGCCGCACCCCGCTGATCGTACGCAGGGGCGCTCCGGCGGTGATCATGGAAGCGGTAGCCCGGTGGCGCGCCAGGAAGGTGGCGGGTCGGGCCGCTTGGCGCGCGCCGAAGTCATCGTGCCGCGCTTGACGCTTGGCTTCAGGGCTTTTATTTGCTGTGGTGATCCCCGCCCGGATATCGTTTGGAGGTCGGCACGCCGTCAGCGCGGCGTCCGGCCTCCTCGCATTTGGGGAGGCCATAGCTCATGCGGCCTCGACAGCGGCGGATTGGCTCTTTGCGGCCTTCCGGGCAAGCGCGTCAGCTTCGCGCTGCGCCTGCCACTCCCGTTCTGCGTCAGGAGTGATCCGGCGGTGCTGCTCTCCGACCCCAGCAAAAAAATAACGCGGACCAAGGCCGAGCTTGTCGAGCTTGTAATAAAGCCCCTTGGAGATGGCGTTCCGCCTGCAAAACTCCGGCACCGTGTAAGCAGCACGTCCCGTAACATTTGATTGAATCGTGTCCATCGTCACCTCCGCAAAACTATCGCCGCTCACTGGCGGGCATGCGGAAGGCTTAGCGATTCGATTGCGCCCTGTAGTCTGACAGATGCCCGGAATCTTTTGTCAGACCCCCTCGGGGCCGAGAATCGCGAGGCGCTTCTCAGGCTCGGTTGCGGACAACTCCCGCATTTGGCGGCAGGCTCTGTTGTAGCGGGCGACGGCTTGCGCGATGGCTCCGGGGCCGCCGTGTTCTATTCCCGCCAGCGTCAGCGCTTCGTCGATGAACCTGACGCCGGACGCTTCGGCCTTAGTGAAGCTCAGACGAGCCTTCGCCCGCTCCGCCGCCGCTCCTAAAAGGAACGACAGATGAATCGCATCATCGTGCCAGAGGGCGGCGTCGCGGCGGCGTGACGGCCCGCCGCCCCACGACGCTTGGCTCACCTTCAGATATTCGGCGGCGGTCAAGAGCGTGTTGAACACCTTCGCCGAGGCGTCGGCTCGCGTGGAACGCAGATCGAGGTGAAACTCGATCAGCCGTGGCAGATCCCGCAGCAGCTCCTCGACGTTCTTCTCCACGCGCTTGAGAGCCTGCTCGTGCGCCTCCAGCTCCGGAGGAAGGACGGCATGGCTCGTGCTGCGGAACAGCTTCAGGGCCATCGCCAGTGCCTGCACGACGTCATCATCGAGCGGCACCTTCAGGCGGACCTTGGCCGCCAGATCGTTCACCTCCGCCACGTCGGCCGAGGTGATCTGCAAGTCGAGACCCGCCGATCCCTGTATCATCAGCCGCCCGTCGCCCATGCGCCTGTAGTGCCGGATCGGGCGAATGCCGAGAGTGTTCATGGCCGCGCCCCGAGCTGGCGCACGTTCTTGCGTAGCGGCTTGAACCCGAACTCTGGCGCGTGCTCGCGGACGGCTCTCACAATAAAAGTTTGCGTCAAATGTCCGTAAACCCGTTCGACCATCTTCGTGTCGACGTGGCCGAGATTGCGCGCGACGACCATCAGCGGCATCCCCGCCATGACCGCGAGCGAGGCCCATGTGTGCCTCAGGATGTGGAACGAGACGTGCGGCTCGATCTTCGCGTTCTTGCAAGCGTCGAGCATCGGCACGCCTTGAGCGCCTTTGCCCCACGGGGTGCCGTTCGCCCGCAGCAGCATGATCTCACCGCCGCTGCGCCCGAGCGTTAGCTCGTGGAAGAGTTTGATCCCCTCGTCGGCGAGGACGATGTGCCTCGGCTTACCGGACTTCGAGACATGGACCGCGAGCGTGCCCGCGTCGCCGTCAAAGTCCGCAACCCGGAGCCTGCACAGCTCGCCGTAGCGCGCGCCGGTCGCCAACGCGGTCTGAACGAGGGTTCTAAACTCCGGCGGAGAACAGGCGTTGACCAGCCGCTTGGCCTCGGCGACGCTAAGATGCTGGACGCGGGCGGCCTCGACCTTCCCAAACGGCTGCGCCCGCCGCCACCCGGCATCGCTGGGAATCAGCCCGTCGCGCCATGCTCGGTTGAGCGCGGCCCTCAGGAGGGTGAGGACTCTGTTCGCTGTGGCCCGGCGGCGGCGGATAGCGTCGGCGTCACCGGCGGCGAGCGCGCGATGCCGCTGCGGCTCCCCCTTCGCCGTCCGAATGCGCGCGGGCTGCGCGGCGAGGCCCTCGTGCCACTTGCGGATCGCGGCGGTCGTGAGGGAGTCGGCTTCGACATCGCCGAGCGCCGGAAGGATGAAGGCGTCGGCCCATCGCCGCGCGTCGGCGAAGGCTTTGCGGTTGTCTCGGTACCAAGTCAGATAGGCTTCGATGACGTCGCGGACGGTCAACGGGCCGGAGCCTCCGGCGGCGATGTGCGTCCGCGCCTCCTTCCGCGCCCGCGCCTTCACGACGGCTTGGTCGAAGCTCAGGATCGCGACGGCGGGAGTTGCGGCCACCAGCGCGCAAGTTTTTGGATCGACCTTCCCGCCCGCGAACGCATCGCTGAGGTCATCGGCGATCCCCAGCACCTGTGTAGCGTAGCCCCGGTCGCCATCGTAGTGCCGCGCCGTCCATGATCCTGCCCGGCCCTTCAACCGGCGATATCCGATGTGGAGGCCGCGCTCGACGCTGCGCCAATACGGCTTGCCGCGCGCCTTCAGCCGCTCGCGCGCCTTCCTCGAATCCAGCTCCGCGTCCTTGATCCTTCGTGCCATGCCCAATCCCCTCGCTTGTGCCGTGTCTAACGCATGTCCAATATGCGCGTAAAAACACCCGTGAACGAGGATATGCAGAAGTGCGCTATTTGTCGATGTTTATTAGGGTATCGTGAACGGCGGTGAACGCCGATAGGCACAACTCCCGCCACTATCAGGCGGACTTCCCGTCGACTGTGCGCTCCTATTGCAAGCGGGTGTTCCAGCCGACGCGCGGCGAGATGGTGTCGCTCGCGGTGCGCCAGGCGTGGAAGACCATGGTGACCGGACGGCCGGGACCGGTGGTGCTTGACGTGCCGTTCGATGTGTTCATGGAAGCAGCCGCCGAGGAGGCGCCGAAACCGGAAGAATGGAACGCCAACATTTCGAGCCGTTGCGGCGCCGATCCGGAAGGCGTGATCAAGACCGTCGACATGCTCCTTTCCGCCGAGCGGCCCGTCATTCTTGTTGGACAGGGTGTGCGCTGGGGCGGTGCCTGCACTGAATTGCTGAGGCTGGCGGAACGCCTGCAGATTCCGGTGGCCGCATCGGCCAGCGGCCTCGGCGCCATTGACGCCCATCATCCCTTGGCGCTGGGGCTGGTGGCACGCGGCGGGCACTACCAGGCGAACCACGCGGCGCGCCAAGCCGACGTCTTGCTGGCGCTCGGCGTGCGCTTCGACGACCGGACCTCGAGTTCGTGGATTCCGGGCTATTCGTTCACCATTCCCCCGACCAAACTCATTCATGTCGACATCGAGCCCGAGGAGATTGGCCGCAACTACCCGGTCGCGCTCGGTCTGATGGCCGATGTGCGTACCTTCCTGCGCGAGCTGCACGCCGAACTGGACCGGCGGGCTGATCTTGGCGAGCGCGCCGACGCGCGGCGGAAGTGGCTCGAGGCCATCGACGGTTACCGAAAGGAATGGGACAAGCTGGTCGCCCCAGGGTTCAGCGATGACAGCCGGCCGATCAATCCGCAACGCGCGGCCTTTGAGATCGGCCGCGGTCTTCCCGAGGACGCCATCCTGGTGAGCGACATTGGCGTCCATCACAACTGGCTGCTCGGTTACACCAAACCGCGCCGGCCGGATTCGCTGATCGGCTCGATGGGATTCGGACCCATGGGCTTCGGGGTCGCCGGAGTTTTGGGCGCCAAGTTCGCCGCTCCCGACCGGCCTTGCGTGTCGGTATGCGGCGACGGCGCTTTCTTCATGCATGCGAACGTGCTCGGCACTGCGGTGGAGTACGATTTGCCGGTCGTCTGGGTGGTGTGGAACAACTACGCCTACGCATCGATCCGCGGACTGCAGCGCGGCTATCTCGGCGGCCGCGAGTTGGCCACGGACTTCCACCATCCGAAAACCGGCGAGCGTTACAATCCCGACTTTGCCGCCATGGCGTGCTCCGCGGGCGTCGAAGGCGTCCGCGTCGATCGGGCCGCGGACCTGGCCGAGGCTGTGCGGAGCGGCGTTGCCGCGAACAAGCCTTATCTGATCGACGTCGACATCGCCGCCGACGTCAATCCGGCGGGAGCGGGCGTTTGGGAACTGCCCGGCCTCGGACAGAGCAAACCTTCAATCGGTACGCGTTACCAGCCAGGCTGATGGCTGGTTCGGCGCGGCGCGGAGCATCCGGCGTGGGCCCTCACCATGCTCGTCGACGAAACGCGGGTTGGGCGACGCGCCAAATAAGAGGCGTGTAACCCATTCGTGATCGGACGCCGCTCTCGCAATTTCTTGTGGCGGGGCTTGCATCTTGGCCGAACGCGCCGGCCCATCCGCGATCGCCTGCTGGCCGTTGCCATGGAGGCGTCACAACGGGCCCCTACCAATGACCGGGCTGGCCTCAGAAAGGATGAGACATCATGAACACGCAAGAACTCGCGAAGAGCTTTACCGACATGTGCGCGAAAGGCGAGTTCGACGCCGCCGGTAAGAAATTCTGGTCCGACGATGTCGTCAGCCGCGAACCGATGACCGGCGACATGGCGGTGCTCAAAGGGCGCAAGGCCGTCGAAGGAAAAGGCGAATGGTGGTATGCGAACCACGATGTGCACAATGTCACCGTCGAAGGTCCCTATGTGCACGGCGATCAGTTCGTCGTTCGCTTCAAGATGGACGTCACCCCCAAGGGCAAGCAACGCATGAGCTTCGATGAAGTCGGCCTTTACACGGTGAAGAACGGCAAGATCGTCGAGGAAAGCTTCTTCATGGGCGGCTAGCGATCCTGACCGGATCGCATCCAGGTCGGAGCGCGGGTTCTGGATTGGATTGCTTTGCTTCGCTTCGCTTTGCTTTGCTTCGCTTTGCTTCGCTTCGCTCCTCGCAAAGACGAAAGCCCGCGCCGCATTGTTGCGTTCACAGCATTTCCGCTCGGGGCACCCGGACAACGCCGGTTGCGGCGAGCTGCTAGATGATCGGCCCGCTTACGTGTCCACAATGACGCGACGGTCGATTTCCTCGACGCGGTTGACGCCGGTCAGCGCCATGCTGGTGTCGAGCTCGTTGCGGATGATCTCGATCGCGCGTGCGACACCGGCCTGTCCACCGGCGCCGAGACCGTAGACGTAAGCGCGGCCGCTCAGGCAGGCGCGGGCACCGAGCGCGATGGCGCGCATCACGTCCTGTCCGGAGCGGATGCCACTGTCGAACAGGATTTCCAGCGAGGAGCCGACCGCCTCGGCGACCGCCGGCAGCGCCGAGATCGAGGACGGCGCCCCGTCGAGCTGGCGGCCGCCGTGATTCGACACGACCAGCGCGGCCGCGCCGGTCTTTGCCGCGATGCGCGCGTCCTCGACATCGAGAATGCCCTTGAGGATGAGCTTGCCCGGCCAGAGGCTCGCGATCCACTCGACGTCCTTCCAGCTCAGACTCGCGTCGAACTGACCGTTGGTCCATTGCGCCAGGGAATTGACGTCCTCAATGCCGCGGACATGGCCGGCGAGGTTGCCGAAGGTCCGGCGCCTGCCGCGCGCGATGCTCAGCGCCCAGGCCGGTTTGGTCGCGATTTCGATGATGTTGCGGATGCGCATTTCCGGCGGCACGGTCAGGCCGTTCTTGATGTCGCGGTGGCGCTGGCCGAGAACCTGCAGATCGACGGTGAGGACGAGGGCGCTGCATTTGGCGGCGGCGGCGCGCTCGATCAGCCCGCGCACGAAGCCGCGATCCTTCATGACATAGAGCTGGAACCAGAATGGCTTTGCCACCGCCGCCGCCACGTCCTCGATCGAGCAGATCGACATGGTGGAAAGGCAGAACGGGATGCCCGCTTCCTGCGCCGCCCGGCAGGCGAGGATCTCGCCGTCGCCGTGTTGCATGCCGCAAAGCCCGATCGGCGCCAGGGCTAGCGGCAGCGCGGCCGCTTCGCCCAGGATCGTGGTACGCGTGCTGCGCCCGGCAACATCGACCAGGATGCGCTGGCGCAGCCTGATGCGCTCGAGGTCGGCGCGGTTGGCATGGAGAGTCTCCTCCGCATAGGAGCCGCCGTCGGCATATTCGAAGAACTGCCGCGGCACCCGGCGGCGGGCCGTCCGCCGCAGGTCCTCGATGCACGTCATGGTTCTCATGGCGACGCCGTCCCAGCTGTCACGCCCTTGATAGCACAAAGCTTAATGGGCATCGGCCAGGGAACGCGGCAGGTTCCCGGGAGTTATTGTCAGCGGCGCCAGCCCGACCCGGCCGAACAGGAGACCACCATGATGGAAGAATGGAACAAGAACCGATCGCTGCGGCCAGACCGCACCGAACTGGCGCCACATACCGAAGACGAAAGCGCGAAGCGCCGGGAGCGGGAGGCCAAACGCAAGCAGAAGCTCGATGAGCAGCTCGATCAAGGATTGGAGGACACGTTTCCCGGTTCCGATCCTGTCGCGGTAACCCAGCCGCCGCATAGCGCCCGCGACAAGCGCCGGCCTTGACGACAACTTCGCCCGCAGCCGCCACGCGGCCAGCCGAACGGCAATGCGGGAGGGTAAGCAAAGGGTTCCGGCGATTGGTAACATTGACAAAAATTTTTGAAGCACACCCCACCGTGAAGGCGTTAATATAGCCGGCCGAAGGAGACAGGCGGCGGGGGAACATGGTTCGCAAGTATTTCGGAACCGACGGTATTCGCGGTCGCGCCAACGCCGTGATCACGCCGGAGCTGGCGCTCAAGGTCGGGCAGGCGAGCGGCCTCATTTTTCGCCGCGGCGACTACCGCCATCGCGTGGTGATCGGCAAGGACACCCGACTCTCCGGGTACATGATCGAAACCGCGCTGATCGCGGGCTTCACCTCCGTCGGCATGGACGTGCTCCAGCTCGGACCGATGCCGACGCCGGCGGTCGCGATGCTGACACGCTCGATGCGCGCCGATCTCGGCGTCATGATCTCGGCTTCGCACAACCCGTTCGACGACAACGGCATCAAGCTGTTCGGACCGGACGGCTACAAGCTCTCGGACGAGGTCGAGCAGGAGATCGAGGCGCTGATCGACGCCGGCATGAGCAAGCAGCTGGCGAAGAGCCGCGAGCTCGGCCGCGCCAAGCGCATCGACGGTGTTCACGACCGCTACATCGAATTTGCCAAACGCACCTTGCCACGCAACCTGTCCCTCGAAGGCCTGCGCGTGGTCATCGACTGCGCCCACGGCGCCGCCTACCGAGTGGCGCCCGAGGCCCTGTGGGAGTTGGGCGCCGATCTCGTTTCGATCGGCGTCGAGCCGGACGGCTTCAACATCAACCGGGAATGCGGCTCGACCGATCCGGTCGCGCTTTGCCGCAAGGTGCGCGAGGTGCGCGCGGACATCGGCATCGCGCTCGACGGCGACGCCGACCGGGTGGTGATCGCCGACGAGCAGGGCCACCTGGTGGACGGGGATCAGCTGCTGGCGGCGATCGCGGAGAGCTGGAGCGCAGACGGACGGCTGGCCAAGCCGGGCGTGGTGGCGACGGTGATGTCGAACCTCGGCCTCGAGCGGCACCTGCAATCGCTCAATCTCGACCTCGTGCGCACGCCGGTCGGCGACCGCTACGTGCTCGAATACATGCGCGAGCACGGCTACAACGTAGGCGGCGAACCCTCCGGGCACATCATCCTTTCCGACTACACGACGACCGGCGACGGCTTCGTCGCCGCGCTCCAGGTGCTCGCCGTCGTGAAGAAGCAGAACAAGCCGGTGTCGCAGGTGTGCCACCGCTTCGCCGCTCTGCCCCAGGTGCTCAAGAACGTGCGCTATCGCAGCGGCAAGCCGCTGGAGAACTCGAAGGTGCGTTCGGCAATCGAGGACGCCGAGCAGCGCCTCAACGGTCACGGCCGCCTGGTCGTGCGGCCGTCGGGTACCGAGCCGGTGATCCGGGTGATGGGCGAAGGCGACGACAAGGCGCTGGTCGAGGAGGTCGTCGACGGCATCGTCGATGCGCTGACCGATATCGCGGCCTGATCTCTGCGCGCTTCGCGCGCCCACGCGCCGCCGCCCGTTCAGCGCCGCGCGTTGAGGAATTCGGCGAACGCCTTCAGCGTCGTCTCCGAGACGTGGTGCTCGATCCCCTCAGCGTCGGCCTCGGCCGACTCGGTTGGAACGCCAAGCGCGCAAAGGAGGTCGACCACCAGCCTGTGGCGCACGCGCACGCGCTCGGCGAGCGCCCGCCCCTTCTCGCTCAGGAACACCCCGCGATACGGGCGCGCGGTCGCAAGCCCGCTGCGTTTGAGGCGCGCAATGGTCTTGACCGCAGTGGCGTGCGAGACCCCGAAGCGCCGCGCGATGTCGGTCGGCCGCGCCTCGCCGGCGCTGGCCAAGAGATCGGCAATCAGCTCCACATAGTCTTCGAGCAGGGCGGTCGATTGCGCCGAGCGCGTCTTGCCGAAGCGGCGCGCCTGCGTCCCTTCTGCGGGCAGCTTGCCCGCATCGCCGATGCGCCTGCCTTTGACCGTGTTCGCCATGTTCCGCGCGGCGATCCTGGAGATTGCGCCAGCCCGGTGCTGCCGGGTCGAATAGCGGACAACATATTCTTCCCCTCGTGTCAAATTGTAACCAAAGCTACATCATGTAACTGTTGACGCCAATCAGTGGCATGCCTATCATGTAACTCATGCTACACTGTTCTGCCGGTGCTTCATGCACGACGTGAACAAGGCGGCGATGCGGCGCGCGTCGCTGTCCGATCAGGCGGTGGCGGCGGCGCGGCAGGTGCTGGCCGGGCAGCGCGGCGGACTGCGCGCCTATCTGATCTTCGCCGGCCCGGCGGTCATTGCCTCGATCGCCTACATGGATCCGGGAAACTTCGCGACCAACATCCAGGCAGGCGCGAAATACGGCTACGGCCTGCTTTGGGTGGTCTTGCTCGCCAACCTCATCGCGATGCTGTTCCAGGCGCTTTCCGCCAAGCTAGGCATCGTGACCGGCCGCAATCTCGCGGAATTGTGTCGCGACCATTTTCCGCCGCCGGTGGTCTGGGCGATGTGGGTGGTCAGCGAGATTGCCGCGATGGCGACCGATCTGGCGGAGTTCCTGGGCGGCGCCATCGGGCTTTCGCTGCTGTTCCAGATGCCGCTCCTCGCCGGCATGATCGTGACCGCGATCGTGACCTACGGCCTGCTCATGTTCCAGGGCTTCGGTTTCCGGCCGATCGAACTGATCATCGGCGCGATGGTGAGCATCATTGCGCTCTGCTACCTCGCCGAAATGTTCATCGCGCCGGTGAACTGGGCCGAGGCGGCATTCCACACCTTCACGCCGCAGCTCGCGGACGCCGGGGCGCTGCTCCTCTCCGTCGGCATCATCGGCGCGACGGTCATGCCGCATGCGGTCTATCTGCATTCCGGCCTGACCCAGGCACGCATGCCTGTGCATGACGACAGCGAACGGCGAACGGTGCTGCGCTTCTCCAACCAGGAAGTCATTCTCGCGCTTTCGGTCGCCGGTCTTGTCAACATGGCCATGGTGATGATGGCGTCGAGCGCGTTTCACGCCGGCCATCCCGAAGTCGCGGAGATCGAGACCGCCTACTACACGCTGACGCCGCTGCTCGGCATCGGCGCGGCGGGAGTGTTCCTGGTGTCGCTCATCGCCTCGGGCGTGGCGTCATCCACCGTCGGCACCATGGCCGGGCAGATGATCATGCAGGGCTTCATCGGCTTCCGCATCCCGGTCTGGGTCCGCCGGCTGGTAACGATGCTGCCGGCCCTCGTCGTCGTCGCGCTCGGCGTCAACGCGACGAACGCGCTGGTCACGAGTCAGGTGGTGCTCAGCATCGCGTTGCCGCTGCCGATGATCGCGCTGCTCATCTTCACCGGCCGGCGCGACATCATGGGCGTCTTCGTCAACGGCGCGGTGACGCGCATCGGCGGCTGGGCGGCGACCGTGGTGGTGCTCACCCTCAACTTTTTTCTCATTGTGCAGACGTTGGGGGTGGCGATTCCCGGATTGCCCGACGCGCGATGAGCGCGCGAGCCGAGTGAATGTGAGCGAAAGTCAAAGACGCCGCGGCGTGGTCAGCACGCTGTCGCCGTAGAAAAACGGCTAAGACCGCCAGCGACGAACGCCGCCGGTCCCGAGCGATTGTTCGTGACAAGGATGAACGGGCAGGATTGCGGCGGCGGCCGCGGCAAATAACCGACCCGGCCGCTTCTCGCGACGAGAGCAAAACTCTCGATTGGCTTGGCGACGCTCGCGCGTGCCTCGGCGAGACCACGGTCGCGGTCTCGCCTTATCGGTCAAACGGTCTTCAGGTTCTCGGCGGCCGACTTGCCGGTCTTGCGGTCCACCACGACCTCGAACGCGACACGCTGGCCTTCTCTCAGCTCGCGCAGGCCGGCGCGTTCAACGGCGCTGATATGGACGAACACATCCTTGCCGCCGCCTTCGGGCTGGATGAATCCGTAACCCTTCTGCGCGTTGAACCATTTCACTGTTCCGTTGCTCACGGGACACTCCTCTGCAGGAATCACGACTTGAGCCGTGCAACAGGCACGGCCCGGTTCGCTCGAGATTTTGGTGAAAGATCGTCAGTCAGGCGCGCTTATCGTCGCTGCGTGGCCTAGTCGTTCGGCCCGAAAACTCGATTTCGCCTATTTAGCGAGAACCGGCAGGGTCCGCAAGGGAGGCGCCGCGGCTTCCGGCACGCCGCCGGCGCGCGTTGACTCCGGCCTCCGCCGCTACGCAAAGTACCGTACCTTGGTTTGTGACGGCAGCGAGCGCCGCTTTTGCACGATCATCAAACCGGCCGGGAGGCCCTCTATGCGGATCATCGATCTTTCCGTCGCCCTCAAAGCCGGCATTGCTTCGGATCCTCCGTACATGCTGCCGAGTATCGAGTACGTCGATCACCGCGAAGGCGCCAAGCAGTTCACGCAGGTATTCCCCGGCCTCAAGGTCGAGCAGTTGCCGGACGGCGAAGGCCCGGCGGTCGAGCGTGTGACGATCTCCACGCACAATGGCACGCATCTCGACGCGCCATGGCATTTCGCCAGTACGATGGATGGCGGCAAGCCGTCGTTGAAGATCGACCAGGTGCCGCTGGAGTGGTTCCTCTCCGCCGGCGTCAAGCTCGACTTCCGCACCAAGCCGGACGGCTATGTCTGCAAGGCCGATGACGTGAAGCGCGAGCTCGACCGCATCGGCCACGCGCTCAAGCCGCTCGACATCGTGCTCATCAATACCGCGGCGGGGGCCGCCTACGGCGACCCGTCGTTTCTCAACAGGGGATGCGGCATGGGCCGCGAAGCGACGCTTTATCTGCTCAAGCAGGGCGTCCGCGTCGCCGGCACCGACGCCTGGAGCTGGGATGCGCCATTCTCGTTCACCGCCAAACGGTTCGCGGAGACGGGCGACCCGAGCATCATCTGGGAGGGTCACAAGGCGAGCCGCGAGATCGGCTATTGCCACATGGAGAAGCTCGCCAACCTCGACAAGCTGCCGCCGTCCGGCTTCAGGGTGTGCTGCTTCCCGGTGAAGATCGAAGCCGCCTCCGCGGGGTGGACGCGCTGCGTGGCGCTGCTCGATGGCTGACGGATAGGGCTGACGGATGAAGCCGGCGCCGTTCGACTATATCGCGGCCACGAGCGTCGACATGGCGGCGGCGGCATTGGCCGATGGCGGCGACGACGCCAAGATCATTGCCGGCGGGCAAAGCCTCGTTCCGCTCCTCAATTTCCGCTTGCTGCGCCCATCGATCCTCATCGACATCAACCGCATCGAGAGCCTGGCGTTCATTTCAGAGACCGCGACCGACATCCGCGTCGGCGCGCTGACGCGGCACTATCAACTCGAGACCTCGCCGGTGATCGCGCGGCATCTGCCGGTTCTCTCCTGCGCGATGACGCATGTGGCGCATCTGGCGATCCGCAACCGCGGCACCATCGGCGGCAGCCTGGCGCATGGCGATCCCGCCGCCGAACTACCGATGATGGCGCTGCTCTTGGACGCCGAGCTTCACATCGGGTCGGTCGCCGCCGCACGCATCACGGCGGCGCGCGACTTTTTCCTCGACGCTCTCACCGTCGACCTCAACGCTGGCGAGATTGTCACCGAGATCGCGCTGCCGAAACTGCCGCCGCAGACCGGCTGGGGTTTTGCCGAGGTCTCGCGCCGCGGCGGCGATTTCGCGCTCGCCGCCGCCGCGGCCACGCTGGCCGTGGCCGCGGGCGCGATCGTCGAAGCCCGCATCGCCTTGAGCGGCATCGGCCGGACCGCGGTGCGCGCCGCCACGGCCGAAAGTCTGCTTGTCGGTCATGCGCTCGAACCTCCTCTTGTCAGCCAGGCAATCGAGGCTGTACGCGCGGCCATCGGGCCCGACACCGACCTGCATGCCTCCGCGGACTACCGGCGTCACCTCGCCGGCGTGCTGACAGGCCGGGCGCTCGCCGCGGCCTGGCGGCGCGCCAACGAAAGCGCCGCATGAGCAAGACGCGCGACATCACCGTGACCGTCAACGGTGAGGCTTTCGCGGCCGCGGTGGAGCCGCGATTGCTGCTCGCGGATTTCCTGCGCCACACGCTTGGCCTCACCGGCACCCATGTCGGGTGTGAACACGGCGTCTGCGGCGCCTGTACCGTGCTTCTCGACGGCGACAGCGTGCGCTCCTGCCTGATGTTCGCAGTGCAGGCCGACCGCCGCAGCGTCGAAACCGTTGAAAGCCTCGGGCGCATCGGAGCGATGAACAGGCTGCAGGAGGCGTTCCACGAGCATCATGCGCTGCAATGCGGCTTCTGCACGCCGGGCATGCTGATGACGACGACCGACCTCATGAAGAAGTACCGGCTCGAAACCGACGATGACATCCGCGACGGCCTGTCGGGCAATCTGTGCCGCTGCACCGGCTACGAGCACATCATCAAGGCGATCCGTGCGGTCGTCGACCGCAAGGCCGAGGACACGCGATGAAGATGCACATCCTCTCCGGCGGACGCGTGCGCGTGCGCAAGAGAATCTATCTGCCCGACGCGCCGCACGGGGAAACCCTCGACGTACCGGTGTCCTCGATCCTGCTGCGCCATGCTCAGGGTAACGTGCTGTTCGATACCGGTTGCCATCCCGACGTCCCGACCGACCCGCAGGCGCGCTGGGGCGGCCTCCTCAAGGTCATGACGCCGGTCATGCAGCCGGGCGACAACGTGATCAACGCACTCGCCGGCGTCGGCCTCGAATGTGACGATGTCGACGTGGTCGTGTGCTCGCACCTGCATCCCGACCATTGCGGCTGCAACACTTTCTTCAGGCGCGCGACCTGCATCATTCACGCCAGGGAGATCGAAGCGGCGCGCGCGCCGGGCGCGGAAGCGGCGGGCTATATCGCCGCCGAGTGGGAGCAGACGGCGCCGCCCGACGCGATCGACGGCGAGCGCGACCTCTTCGGCGACGGCCGCATCGTGCTGATCCCCCTGCCCGGCCATACGCCGGGTTCGACCGGCGCGCTGATCGAGCTCGAAAAGTCCGGAACGTTCCTGCTCGCTTCCGACACCGTCAGCCTGCGCTCGACCCTCGATACCGGCATCATTCCGCGCAACACCTGGAACGCCGAGGCGCTGGCCAAGTCGCTCGCCGAGGTCAGGCGCATCGAGGCGCGCAGCGCTATCGTGCTGTGCGGTCACGACGAGGCGCAATGGCAGACGTTGCGCAAAGGCGCCGACGCCTATGAATGACGCGCCCGAAATGCATGCGCGGCCGAAGATCGTCGGGGCGCGGATCAAGCGCACCGAGGACCCGCGGCTCTTGACCGGGCTCGGCGCCTACACCGATGACCGGCAGGTGATGCGCGTGCTGCACGTCGCCTTCCGCCGCAGCGATCAGGCGCACGCCCGCATTCGCTCGATCGATTGTTCGGCGGCGCGCGCGGCGCCGGGCGTCGTCGCGGTGCTCACGGCGGAGGATTTGAGCGCGGCCGTTCAGCCGCTGGTCGCGACCTCGCGCATGCCCAACTACTACCCGACGCCGCTTCTTCCGCTCGCGCAACACAAGGTACGCTATGTCGGCGAGCCGGTGGTCGGCGTCATCGCCCAGAGCCGCTACCACGCCGAGGACGCCCTCGAGCTTATCGCCATCGACTACGAGCCGTTGGCTGCAGTCAGCGACCCGGAGGCGGCCGCGCGTTCCGGCGCGGCGCTGTTGCATGAAGAAGCCGGCAGCAACGTGCTGGTCAGCCGCGAGTTCAAGCGCGGCGACGTCGACGCCGCCGCGCAATCCGCGCCGGTGCGCGTCAAAGGCCGCTTCCGCATGCACCGCAAGACCGCGCTCGCGATCGAGCCGCGCGCCTGTCTTGCCGAATATGAAGCGGGCCGCGAGGCGCTGACGCTTCATTCGGCCACCCAGGTGCCGGGCATCGTGCGCGACGCGCTGGCGACGGCGCTCGATATTCCTGGCCATCGGATCCGCGTGGTCGCGCCGGATGTGGGGGGCGGCTTCGGCGGCAAGGGCTCGCTCTATCCGGAAGAAATTTTCGTCTGCGCCGCGGCGCGGCAATTGCGGCGCGCGGTCAAATGGACCAGCGACCGCCTGGAGGACCTCGCGGCCAGCAACCAGGCCTTCGATGAAATCGTCGACGCAGAATTGGCGCTCGATGCGGACGGCCGGATACTCGCGCTCAGCGCCGACGTTGTCGGCGACGTCGGCGCCTACTCGGTTTATCCGTGGACCGCCGGCCTCGAACCGGTCCAGGTGGTGAGCTTCCTGCCCGGCCCCTACCGCATTCAACATTACCGCGCCCGCACGCGCGCGGTCGCAACCTCGAAGGCGCCGACCGGCCCGTACCGCGGCGTCGGCCGCCCGATCTCAACCTTCGTCATGGAACGGCTGATGGACATGGCGGCGGCGCGGATCGGCATGGACGCGAAGGACATTCGGCTCAAAAACCTCGTCGCGGCGGAGGAGCTTCCTTACAAGGTCGCGTCCGGCATCGTCTGGGACAAATCGGGCTTTCAGGAATGCCTCAATGCCGCTTGCGCCGCGATCGGCTACGACTCGTTGCGCGCCGAGCAGAAAGAGGCGCGCGCGGCCGGCCGCTGGGTGGGCATCGGCATCGCCTGCTACGCGGAATTGACCGGCATCGGCTCGCGCATTTCCGTCGCGCCGGGCATGCCGATCAACACCGGGACGGAAACCGCGATCGTTCGTATCGATTCGACCGGCGCGGTCACCGCCGCATTCGGCGTCGCCGCGCACGGTCAGGGGTTGGAGACGACGCTCGCCCAGGTCGTCGCCGAGCACCTCGGCGCCCGCTTCGATGATATTCGGATTGTGCAAGGCGACAGTTCCGCGGTCTCCGGAGGCACCGGCACCTATGCCAGCCGCAGCATGGTGCTGGCAGGCGGCGCGGGAACGCTTGCCGCCCAGGCGGTCCGCGAGAAGGTGCTCAACGCCGCCTCGCATCTTCTCGAGGCATCGGTCGCCGACCTTGTCGCGGAAGACGGCCGCGTGACCGTCGTCGGCACTGATCGTTCGATCAGCTTCCGCGAGGTCGCGCGCGCGGTCTATTCCGAGCTGGCGCGGCTGCCGGCGGAGGCGCGCGGCGAGCTTGCCGCCACCAGGACGTACGATCCGGTGTTCGGCACCACGAGCGCGGCGACCCATATCGCGACCGTGGAAATCGACCCGGAGACTTATGAGATTCGCGTCGAGCGCTTCGTCGTTGCCGAAGATTGCGGAAGGCTGGTCAATCCGCTGATCGTCGACGGCCAGGTGCATGGCGGCGTCGCGCAGGGCATCGGCGCTGCCCTCTATGAAGAAGTCATTTATGACGAGCGCGGCCAGGTCACGACCGGCAGCCTCGTCGACTATCTCGTCCCCTCGGCGTGCGAGATCCCGCCGATGCTGGTGGTCCATCTCGAAAGCGAGTCGCCAACGACGCTCGGCGGCTTTCGCGGCATGGGCGAAGGCGGCACGATCGGCGCGCCGGCGGCGGTCGCCAATGCTGTCGCCGACGCGCTCGCTCCGCTCGGGATCGAAATCAACGAACTTCCGGCAACGCCGGAGCGGCTGTTCCGCCTGATCGAAGCAGCGCGGGCGCGCCGCAAACCGTGAAAGAGCGAACATGGACCTGGGCCTGACTGGCAAGATCGCGGTCGTGACCGGCGGGACGAGCGGCGTGGGGCGCGAAATCGCGCTGAGCCTTGCCGCCGAAGGCGCCAATGTCGCCGTCAACTACCGCAGTTCGGCAAAGGACGCCGAAATCCTGGTCGACGAGATCGTCGCGAAAGGCGGCAAGGCGAAGGCCTACAAGGCCGACGTGGCCGATTTCGCCGCCGTGAAAGCCATGGTGGACGACATCGTCAACGATTTTGGCGGCCTCAACATCCTGATCAACAATGCCGGGCTCGCAATACGCCAGCGCTTCCTGGAGACCAAGCCCGACGACTGGCACCGCCAGATTGACGCCTGCCTGTACGGGGCCATCCACTGCTGCCACGCTGCGGCGCCGCACCTCGACGCCGCCGGGAACGGCCGCATCGTCAGCGTCATCGGCGATTCCTCGCGCGTGGGCGAATCCGGCCTGGCGATCGTCGCCGCCGCCCGAGCCGGCGTCGTTGCCCTGATGAAATCGCTGGCGCGCGAGCTCGGCCGCTCCGGTACCACCGCGAACACGGTGTCGCTCGGACTGGTCGAGACGCCACACGACAAGGACTGGGTCGACGCCAACCGCGACAAGCTGATCAAGCTCTACCCGTTGCGCCGCCTTGGCGTCCCGGGCGACGTTGCGCCGATGGTGGCGCTGCTCGCGTCGCCGCACAGCGGCTGGATCACCGGGCAGGTGCTCAGCATCAGCGGCGGCTTCAGCATGGTCTGAAAGAGGGACGAAAGTGCTGCGCACCGACCTGATCGCTCCGATTCCGGAATTGTTGCGCCGGAATGCGGCAGCGCGCGCGGCCAAAATCGCCTATCGCGACGCGGGAGACCTCGGTCACCTACGCTGACCTGTTCGAGCGGACCGGCAGGCTAGCCGGACACCTTGCCGACGCCGGCATTGCCGCAAACGACACCGTCGCGATCATGCTGCCCAGTTCCGTCGCCTGGGTCGAAAGCTGCCTCGCGATCGCCCGCGCTGGCGCGATCGGCGTCCCCATCAGCTATGACTCGAGCGAAACGGAAATCGCCTACCGGCTCGCCGATGCGAACTGCAGGGCGGTTTTCACGACCGCCGAGCGTGGCGATCTGCTGGCGCGGCTGCAGGCCTCGGCGCCCAATCCCGGCACACTGATCGTCACCGATCGCGGCGCGTGCAGCGCACCCGCGCTGCGCTACGCGCACCTGGCCGCGGCTGCGCCGCAATCGGCGCCGAGCGATCCCCCTTCGCTGCACGACACGTCGTTCATCCTCTACACGTCGGGCACCACCGGACGCGCCAAGGGCGTGCGGCTCACCGTGCATGGGATGCTGTGGGTCGCGGCCGCGTGCTGGGCGCCGATCACCGGCCTCTCCGAGCACGACACTCTGCTCTCGCCGCTGCCGCTGTTTCATTCCTATGCGCTGAACCTGTCGGTACTCGGCGTCCTGGCAACCGGCGCGAGCGCCTGCATCATGGAAAAGTTCTCGACCAGCGAAGCGGTGCGATTGCTCAAGAGCGGCCAATTCACCTACTTCCCCGGCGTGCCGACGATGTTCCACTACCTGTTGCAGGCGACGCGCGGCGAACCAGACCTGAGATTTCCCAATCTGCGTCTTTGCGTATCGGCCGGCGCCATCATGCCGGCGACGCTCAACCGCGAGTTCGAAGAGCGTTTCGGCACGCGGTTGCTCGACGGCTACGGCATCACCGAGACTTCGACCATGGTGACGATGAACTGGCCGAGCGGCGGACGGATCATGGGATCCTGCGGCATTCCGCTGCCGGGTCTTGCGGTGCGCATCGTCGACGCGAGCGGCGGCGACGTCGCGCCGGACCAGGAAGGCGAGCTGATCGTGCGCGGCCCCAACGTCATGCCGGGCTATCACAACAAGCCGGAAGAGACCCGCAGCGCGCTGCGTGCCGGCTGGTACCACACCGGCGACCTCGCCAAGTGCGATGAAAACGGTTTCGTCACCATCACCGGACGCCTCAAGGAGCTGATCATCCGCGGCGGCCAGAACATCGCACCGGCCGAGATCGAGGAGGTGGTGAACAGCTTCGCGGCCGTGCTCGACAGCGCGGTGGTCGGCATTCCGCACGAGCATCTCGGCGAAGTTCCGGCGCTCTTCGTGGTGCCGCGTCCGCAGCAGGCGATCGACAACGAAGCTCTGCTCGCCCATTGCCGCCAGCACCTCTCGGCGTACAAGGTGCCGCATGTCGTTCGACTGATCGCCGAGATTCCACGGACCGGATCGGGCAAGATCATCCGCTACAGGCTTCGCGAACTGATAAAGGCGTAATGGCTGGGACACCGGCCGCGCCGGGAGGAATCGCACCATGCCTGGCAAACCCTCGCGCAAACCCGACTCCGCGCGCAAGGCAACGCCGAAAAGCCGGCGAGGGAACGCCGGCCGAATCCTGACCACGCATGTCGGCAGCCTGATCCGGCCGCCAAAGCTGCAGGAATTCCTCAAGGCGCAGCGCGACAGGGAGCCTTACGAACAGGCGGCGTTCGACGCCTGCCTGCATGACGCGGTCGCCGACGTCGTGCACAAGCAGGCGGAGATCGGCCTCGACGTCATCAACGACGGCGAATACGGCAAGACGATCAGCTGGTCACGCTACGTGCTCGAGCGCATGAGCGGCTTCGAGCAACGCGACCGGCCGGCGCACGCCGGCATGCCGGCCGCCGTCGCCGGGCGCGATCGCCGCGAATTCGCGGAATTCTACGCCGACTACGACCGGCATCAGGGATTTACCGGCATGACCGGCTGGGCGCTGACCGGGCCCATTCGCTACACCGGCCACGCGGCGATCGCGCGCGACATCGCCAATTTCAAGGCTGCGGCGAAGGGCGCAAAGACCGGCGGCCTGTTCATGGCCGCGGTCGCGCCGGCGAGCGTCGCCCCCGACCGCACCGACGAATACTACAAGAGCGACGAGGAATACGTCTTCGCCATCGCCGATGCGCTGCACGAGGAATACAAGGCGATCATCGATGCCGGCCTGACCCTTCAGGTGGACGACGCCTACCTGGCGCTGACCTACGAGGTCATGGTGCCGCCGAAGACGCTGAAGGACTACCGCAAATGGGCGACGCTCCGCATCGAGGCGCTCAACCACGCGCTCAGGGGACTGCCGGAGGAGCGTACCCGTTATCACGTGTGCTGGGGTAGCTGGAACGGGCCGCATGCCTTCGATGTCGAGCTCAAGGACATCGTCGACCTCATCTTGAAGGTGCGGGTCGGCGGCTACCTTCTGGAAATGGCCAATCCGCGTCACGAACACGAATGGCGGGTATGGGAGCGGGTGAAGCTCCCGAAAGGCCGCATGCTCATTCCCGGCGTCATCTCGCACGCGACCAATGTCGTCGAACACCCTGAACTCGTGGCCGAACGCCTGGTCCGGCTGGCGAAGCTCGTCGGCCGCGACAATCTCATGGCCGGAACCGATTGCGGCTTCGCGCAGGGGCCGTTCGTGCAGCGCGTCCACCCTTCGATCATGTGGGCCAAGCTGCGGACGCTCGTCGAAGGCGCGCGGCTTGCTTCGAAGCACCCGGGGGCGCACCGCCGCGCGGCGTGAGAGTGAGGCAAACGGACCACAGGGCGGCCAAACATGGCCCCCGGCGGTCTCGACCCGTGGATTTTCCGAAATAGTGCACTACGTACATAGCGGAACTCACCCCCGCCACAGGCCCAGGCACGCCCTTCATGCCCGCCGCAGAACGCATCAACCGCAAACTGGCGGCCATCCTGGCAGCCGACGTCGTCGGCTATTCACGGATGATGGCGGCCGACGAAGCGGGCACGCTCGCCGCCTTGAAGCGGCATCGGGAAACCGTCTTCGACCCGGCGGTCGCCGCCCACAAAGGCCGGGTCGTGAAGCTGATCGGCGATGGCACCATCGTCGAATTCGCAAGCGTCATCGATGCCGTGAACTGCGCCCTGTCGGTGCAACGCCCTGCGGAGCACGCACCGGATCAACGCGCCTCCCAAGCGGCGATCGTGTTGCGCATCGGCATCAATCTCGGCGACGTGATCATGGAGGGCGACGACCTCTACGGCGACGGCGTCAACATCGCCGCGCGGCTTGAACCGCTCGCCGAGCCAGGCGGCATCTGCATCTCCTCGATCGTCAACGAGAGCATCGGCAATCGCATCGACGTCCGCTTCCAGGATGGCGGCGATATCACGGTCAAGAATATCGACCGGCCGATCCGCGTCTGGCGCTGGCATCCGAGCATCACCGCCGTCCCCTCCCCGTCCATCGCGCCAAATCCCGGGCCAAACGGCACGCGTCAATCGATCGCCGTCTTGCCGTTCACCAACATGTCCGGCGATCCGGAGCAGGAGTATTTCTCCGACGGCATCAGCGAGGACATCATCACCGATTTGTCGAAGATCGCCGGCCTGACGGTGATCGCGCGCAATTCGAGCTTCACCTACAAGGGGCGCTCGGTCGACGTCCGCGAAATCGGCCGCGAGCTCGGCGTGCGCTCGGTGCTCGAAGGCTCGATCCGCCGCGCCGGCCAGCGCGTCCGCATCACGGCGCAGCTCATCGATGCGACCAGCGGCAGCCATCTCTGGGCTGAACGCTACGACCGCGACCTGACCGACATTTTCGCGGTCCAGGATGAGGTCACCACGCAGATCGTCGGCGCGCTGAAGGTGACGCTCAGCCCTGCCGAAAAGGCGCGTCTGGTGGAAAAAGAGCCGTCCAATATCGCTGCCTACGACTGCGTGCTGCGCGGCCGCGAGATCATGCTCGGCAAGGACAAGAATCGCGAGACGTTTGTGGAAGCGGTGACGTATTTCAAGAAGGCGTTGGAACTCGATGCGAACTATTCGCAGGCCTATGCGTCCTTGGGCTTTGCGCACATGTTCGACTATCAAAACCGCTGGAGCGACGATCCTGACAAATCGCTCAAGCTCGCGAGGGAATACGCACAAAAGGCGATCGACAACGACCCGAACGAGCCAATGGCGCACGGCGCGGCGGCCTTGACCGCGATTTTCGAAAAGGACTTCGACCGGGCGCAGGCCGAAGTCGATCGGACGCTTGCGCTTAATCCAAGTTCCGCATTGGCGCACAACCTCCTGGGTACGATCCGCAGCTACAGCGGGCGCCCGCTCGAGGCGATACCGGCGATCGAGCAGGCGATGCGCCTCGACCCGGCGTTTCGGCCGCAATTCCTGCACTTCCTCGGCATCGCCTACCTGCTGGCCGGCAAGTACGAAACCGCGGCGGCGATGCTGCGGCAGCGGATTCTATTGGTGCCGAACACGGATTTTTCCCGCGCCGTGCTTGCCGCCACGCTCGGCCATCTCGGCGAGATCGCGGAGGCGCGGCGGGTCTGGGCCGAGCTCATGGAGATCAATCCGAAGTTTTCGTTCAGTGCGTACATCGGCCGCCAACCGATGCGGCCGGACGACGCCGAACGCGTCGTCGCGGGGCTTGCGAAGACCGGTCTCTCTTGAGTTGACGCATTCTGCCGGGATTTGCTGGCCGGTCTCAGGAGCCTTCGACCGATTCACCGCGTTTGTTGCGGGTATTGCAGCCACGCTGCCACAATTTGCACGCGCTTCGTTCCGCCCCGCAGCTCGAATGGTCACCGCGGCTCCGACGTTGTTTAATTTCTCTTCCGTTTCGCGCCGAGCAGTATCATTATCTGCGAGGGTGGCGGGACGCGTACGGCCATTACATGCCGAAGAAGCTCACCACGACGCTGGCGGCGGCGCTCACAGTGGCGGCTTTAGCAGGATCGGCTTTTGCCGGGCCGATCGAGGACGCAGTCGTCGAGTACAGCAGAGGCGACTACGCGACCGCCCTGCGGTTCTTTCGCCCCATGGCAGAACAAGGAGACGCGCGCGCCCAGTTCGGACTTGCGAGCATGTACCTGGAAGGCAAAGGCGTGCCGCAGGACTACGGCAAGGCGTTGAAGTGGTTCCGCGGCGCCGCCGCCAAGGGTTTCGCCGGAGCGCAATATTATCTTGGCTTCATGTACGAGCGGGGCAAGGGCGTAGGGCAGGACTATGGCACCGCCCTGAAGTGGTATCGGCTTGCCGCCGACCAGGGCCTTGTCATCGCGCAGTCTGCTCTCGGGTTCATGTACTGTCACGGCAACGGCGTGACGCAGAACTACACCGAAGCGCTGAAGTGGTACCGCAAGGCCGCCGACGAGGGCGAGGCCGGGGCGCAGTCTGAGATCGGCGCCATGTACAATGACGGCCAGGGAGTGCCGCAGGACCCCGCCGAGGCGTTGAAGTGGTTTCGCAAGGCCGCCGAGCAGGGCGAGGCCAGGGGGCTGTTCAACCTCGGGATCGCCTACAGCAGGGGCAACGGCGTGCCGCAGGATTATGTGCAGGCGCACGTGTGGTTCAGCCTCGCAGCCTTGCTGGCCTCGGAGAAGGAAGACCGCGACGGAGCGGCGAAGGCGCGCGATCTCCTCTCGTCGGAGATGTCAACCGCGCAAGTCACCGAGGCGGAAAAGCTGGCGCGTGAGTGGTGGCCTAAGCCGGAACGATAGTTTCTCGACGCCGCCTTCACGCCCGCTGCGCGGATCAAAGCCCAATCGGACCTTGAAAGCGGCCCCGGAAAATGGGCGCGGCAGGCTCATTTCCGCGGAGCGCCTGCGCCTGTAGGATTATGCGGCGAAGCAGGAGTTTCCATCGGTGCCCAAGAGGGACTCTGAACGCCGATCCTTCAAGTCCGACAAAGCTGCCAAGGCGCGCTATCTGCTCGGCGTCGGCTCGCTCGAACAGGCGCAGCTGCTCGCCGAACAGGCTTTGGCCGAAGACGAGGATTCCGCCGACACCCATTCGCTCGTCGCCAGCATCCTCGACCAGCGCGGCGAATGGCACGCATCGCTTGCTCATTTGCGCCGCGCGCACGAATTGATGCCGAATGGGCCGCAGGTGCGGCTCAATCTAGCGATGGCGCTGCTACGGCTCGGCAGCTACCACGAGGGCCTGCCGCTCTACGAAGCCCGCCTCGACAAGACGACGTGGTCGGGGTTCGCGACCCTGGAAAGCCGCACGGCGTTGCGGCACCGGCTTCTCGGCCCCGGCGAGCCGGTCGACGGCCGCCGCATTCTGCTCCTCGCCGAGCAAGGCCTCGGCGACAGCATCATGTGCGCCCGCTACATTCCGCTGCTGGCGAACCGCGGCGCGCGCATCATCGTGGCCTCGAACCCGACGTTGGCTCCGTTTTTTGCGCGTATTCCCGGCATCGAGACGTTGCTGTCGCCGCCTCCCGACCAGCCGTTGGCGCAGATCAACCTCACGGCGCTGCCGTTCGACGCATGGCTGCCGGGGTTGAGCCTGCCGCACTGGTTCGGCACCGACCTGTCGAACGTGCCCGCGCATGGGCCGTACTGGAGCGTGGACGCCAGCCGCATTGCTGCGTGGCGCAGCCGGCTCGCCGCAGCCGGACGCCCGGGCGCAGCGAAGATCGGCCTGGTGTTTCAGGCCAATCCCGAAGGCGCGGGATTCTCCGACAAGTCGATGCAGCTCGGCGACATCGCGCCGCTCCTCGCGCTCGAGGGTATCGACATCGTCAATCTGCAATACGGTGCGGCTGGCCGAACGCTGGCCGCGGCGGCGACAGGCATCATCGATCCTGGCGAGGCGGCGCTGCCGCTCGACGAATATGGCGCGGCGCTCGCCGCAACCGACCTGTTGATCACGGCGGACACCATGGCTGCGCATTTGTCCGGCGCACTGGGGCACACCGTTTGGGTCGCGGTTCCGCATTCGCCGCATTGGGTCTGGGGTCTCGGCAGCGAGACGACGCCCTGGTACCCGGCCGCACGGATTTTCCGGCAGCACAGCCATCGAGATTGGTCGAAGCCGATCGAGGCGATCGCCGGCGCATTGCGCGCACGCCTTGCCGCGACGATTTCCACAGCGGAAGACCGATACGCGCGCGATCAGGCGGCATCGCCATCGGATTCACGCAGCGAACGGAGCAAGCGCGCACCCAGCGCGCGAACCGATATCGCCGCGACCGCCGACAAGAATTTCCTGCGCAGCGAGGCGGCGCGCCTCGAATTGGGCCTCACCCAATTGCGCCAAGGACTGTGGGAAGAGGGCTTCTCCAATCATGAGGCGCGTCAGAACGTTCCGCTCTGGAGCGAGCAGGCGCTGCCGTTGCGCGAAAGTCTCGCGGCCGTTCGCGAGCGGCAGCTGCGGCCGGGCGATCCGCTCGATCGACGCCGGATCGTGGTGTTTACCGAGCAGGGTTTGGGCGACACGTTTTTCGGCGCGCGCTTCCTCGGCATTCTGGCCGAGCGCGGCGCCACCGTCACGCTCATCTGCCGCGCCCCGATGCGGCCCTTCTTCGCCAGGCTCGCGTTCCTGGATGCGATCTTGTCGCCGCCGGAAGACGCTCCGCACGCGAAGATCGATCTGCGCCTC
>Ga0210409_10001472_pt1 | contig 30839 bp, 24 predicted proteins | sample IncBWH17MmetaG_FD_161649 | JGI IMG/M metagenome (GOLD analysis project Ga0210409, IMG submission 161649) | Forest soil microbial communities from Barre Woods Harvard Forest LTER site, Petersham, Massachusetts, United States - Inc-BW-H-17-M | ecosystem: Environmental > Terrestrial > Soil >...
GACGAACTGTTCTACCAGTTTCAACGGTCGTTCTCGTTTGACCGCCGCCTGCTGCCGTATGAGCTGGCTGTGGACCGGGTGTGGGCGGGCGCGCTCGAATCGGCGGGCATACTTTCCGTGGAAGAAATGCGCGACACGCTGACCGCGCTGGACAAAATTGCCGAGCGCGCGGCGAACGATTTTGCGTGGCTGGGCGGATCGCCCGCGGAGGACGTGCACCATTTCGTCGAGACCGCGCTTGTCGAATATCTGGGCGCGCTCGGTTACAAGCTGCACACGGGCCGCAGCCGCAATGAACTCGTCGCCACCGATTTCCGTATGTTTGTGATGGAGTCCGCTGGCGAAATGCGCGCAGCTGTGGCGCGCTTGATTTCGGCGCTGGTGGGCCAGGCCGAAAAATCTCTGGGAATTCCAATGCCCGGCATGACGCACATGCAGCACGCGCAGCCGATTCTGTTTTCGCATTTCCTGCTTGCGCACGCCGAGGCGTTTTTCCGCGATACGGTGCGGCTCGATGCGGCTGAAGCGATGGCGGACGCCTGCCCGATGGGCTCGGGCGCGCTCGCGGGCTGCGCGCTCGATGTCGATCGCGGCGCCATCGCGCGCGAGCTCGGCTTCGCTCGGCCCACGGCCAACAGCCTGGACGCGGCGAGCGACCGCGACTTCGCCCTCGATTATCTTTACGCGCTGGCCGTGATTGCGACGCATCTCTCTCGCCTCGCCGAGGATTTTGTTCTGTTTGCCTCGCAGGAGTTCGGCTTCATCGTCCTTCCCGACGAATATTCGACGGGCAGCAGCCTGATGCCGCAGAAAAAAAATCCAGACGCGTGGGAACTTCTGCGCGGCAAGACGGGCCGCGTCACGGCGTCGCTGCACACGCTGCTGACGACGCTAAAAGGCTTGCCGTCGAGCTATCAGCGCGATTTGCAGGAAGACAAGGAACCTGTGTTCGCGGCGCACGACCAGGCCATTGCCATGCTGACCGTCGCCGCGGGCGCTGTCTCCGCCACGCGCCCGAACGAAGCCCGCATGCGTGAAGCGGCCTCCGATCCCGCGCTGCTCGCCACCGAAGCCGCGCATTATCTGGTGCGCCGCGGCGCGCCGTTCCGCCAGGCGCACGAAATTGTCGGGCACATCGTTCGCGAGGCTGAGCGCGCCGGAAAACCGTTCTCCGCGCTGCCGATCGAGACGCTGCAAAAGTATTCGCCGCTCTTCGCGCCGGATTTTTACGACGCGTTGAAACTCGAATCCGCGCTGGCCGGTCCTGATGTGGAGGGCGGCACAGCGCCCGCGCGCGTCCGCGACGCAATTGCCGCCGCGAAAGAGCGCCTGGCCGCGCTGGAGAAAAGATCATGAGGGCGCGCACGGCTCGCATGAGCGACGCGTCCGCGGTGCACCGCGTGATCGCGCACTATGCCGGCGAGGGCCTTCTGCTCCCGCGCACCGAGGCGGAAATTCGCGAGCATATCGCGCGCTTCCTCGTGCTCGTCGAAAAACGCAACGGCGAAGAAAAAGTTCTCGGCTGCGTTGCGCTGGAACCGTACGGCCCGGAACTCGCCGAAATCCGCTCGCTTGCCGTCGCTCCCGAAGCGCGCGGGCACGGCCGCAACGTTGGCGACCGCCTGATGAAGGCCGCAATGGACACTGCGCGGCGCCGCAAAATCGCGCGCCTTTTTGCCGTGACGCACCGCCCCGATTTCTTCTCGCGCTACGGATTCAAGCCCGGCCCGCGGCAAGCTGTGCCCGAAAAGGTCGAGCGCGATTGCGTCGGATGTCCGAAAGAACGCAAGTGCACGCTCGTCGCCACCGTCGCGGTGGTCTGCCCCGAGCGAGAGTTGCTCCCTGTCCTCAACGGATCGGCAAAGGAGCTCTCGGTCGCGTAAGAGTAGGACAGGCTTCCAGCCTGTCGGGTTGATGTCGGCTCTGGCGCGATCAAACCGACAGGCTGGAAGCCTGTCCTACGAAATTCAAGGTGATCTAAAAAATGACCGAACTACCATCATCCCGCGCCCTGCCGCGCGGGTTTCGTTTTGCTTCGGCGTCCTGCGGCCTCAAGAAGCGCGGCCACACCGGCACGCTCGATGTCGCGCTGATCGTTTCCGATCCCCCGGCGTCAGCCGCGGCCGTCTTCACGCAAAATCTCGTGCAGGCGCCGCCGGTGGTCCTATCGCGCGAACACGTGCGCGCCTCTGCGGGTGCGATGCGCGCCGTCATTGTTAATTCCGGGAACGCCAACTGCTCGGTCGGGCCGGGCGGCATGGTCGCCTCGCGCGCCACCGCTGAGCGTGTCGCCGAATTGCTCGGTTGCGGCGCGCAGCAAGTGGTCGTCTGCTCGACGGGAGTGATCGGCGTGCCGCTGCCTGTCGGCCGCATATTGAAAGCCGCACCGGGCCTCGCCAAATCTCTGGCATCCACGCCGCACGCCTTTGAGGGTCTGACGCGCGCGATCATGACGACCGACACGCGCCCGAAACGCGCTGCCGCGAGCTGCCGCATCGGTGGAAGTAAAGCTGGAAAAACCGTGCGCGTCGCCGGATGCGCCAAAGGCGCCGGAATGATCCACCCCAACATGGCCACGATGCTGTCGTTTGTCGTCACCGACGCCGCGATCGAGCCGGCCGTGCTCGACGTTGCTTTGCGCGACGTTGTGGGCCGCACCTTCAACTGCATCACGGTGGACGGAGACAGCTCCACCAACGACACGTTGCTGGTTCTCGCAAATGGTGCGAGCGGCGCGAAAAAAGTCACCGAAGCCGCCGGCACAGACTATAAGAATTTTGTCGCCGCGCTCGAACAGGTTTGCAAGACCCTGGCCATTGGAATTGTCGAGGACGGCGAAGGCGCGACGCACCTGGTCGAAATTGAAGTCCGTGGCGCGCCCGGCGACGCCGCAGCCAAGCAAGTCGCGCAGACTATCGCCCTCTCATCGCTGGTGAAAACGGCCATCGCCGGCGCCGATCCCAACTGGGGCCGCATCCTAGCCGCCGCCGGCCGCTCCGGCGTTCCATTCAATCCCGACCACGCTGAAATCTGGCTAGGCGAATTAAAAATGTACGGCCCGCCGAAGGGCGCGTCCTACTCGATCGCGCTGCCGCTCGACGAAAGCGCCGCGCATCGCCGCCTGCTCGAAAAAAATGTTCCCATCGTGGTCGATCTGCACAACGGCCGCGGCTCCGCCCGCATGTGGACCTGCGATTTCACCAAGGAATACGTACACATCAACGCCAGTTACCGGACCTAAGTAGGACAGGCTTCCAGCCTGTCGGGTTTCGTTGGGCGATCAGCAGCGGAAAAGCGACAGGCTGGAAGCCTGTCCTACCAAACCCAATCCACAAATTGCTCGCGCAACGCCGTTTTGCGGAATTTTCCCACGGACGTGCGCGGAATTTCTTTTGCGAATACAAACGCGTCAGGCAACTGCCACTTCGCGAATTTCGCGCCCAGAAATTCGCGCAATTCCGCGGCCTCCACTTTCGCTCCTTCATTCAGCACCACAACGGCGAGCGGCCGCTCCTGCCATTTCGGATGCGGCACCCCGATGACGGCGGCTTCTTTCACGGCGGGATGCCCCATCAGCGCGTTTTCGAGGTCGAGCGAACTGATCCACTCGCCGCCCGACTTGATCAAATCCTTGCTCCGGTCCACCAGTTTCATGTAGCCGTGCTCGTCAATGTTGCCCATGTCGCCGGTGCGCAGCCACCCGTCGGGCGACCACTTTTGAGCCTCTTCCGGCATGTTGTAGTAAGCCGACGCCACCCACGGTCCGCGCACTTCGATTTCGCCGACCGTGCGGCCGTCGCGCGGCGCCTCGGTGCCATCGGGCCGCATGACGCGCGCCTCCAGCAGCGATGCCGGGATGCCGGGCTTCAGCCGTTGCGTATATTTTTTTTCGTCGTCCCAGCGGTCCATATACGGCCGCAAATGCGAACTGGTCGCCACCGGCGTCGTTTCCGTCATGCCCCACGAACAGATCACGGTAATCCCGTGCCGGTCGAACCCGCGCATCAAGGCCTCCGAGGTCGCCGCGCCTCCCAAATGCATTCGCACCGGCCAGGAAAATTTCCATCGCCCCGGAAATTTCTCGAGCGCTTCCAGAGCGCCGAACCAGACGGTGGGCACGCCGGTCGTCACGGTTACTCGCTCTTGCACTATCAGGTCGAGAAGGCCCTCCCCGTCGGCGAACGGTCCTGTCAGAACAACCTTGGCCCCTGCCATCGCCGCAGTGAAGGGAACGCCCCAGCCATTCGCATGAAACAGCGACGTGACCGGCAGAATCGTATCGCGCATCGAAATGCCGAAAGAATCCGCGCCGCAACAGTTCATGGAATGAAGCACCAGGGCGCGGTGCGAGTACACGACGCCTTTCGAGCGCCCCGTCGTGCCCGAGGTGTAGCACATTGCCGCCGCTTCGTTTTCGTCCAGCTGCGGATACGTAAACTCATCGCTCGCCGCGGCGAGCAAGTCCTCGTAGCCGTCGCAACCTGGCGGCGTGTCGCCTCCTCCAAACGGCACGACGATCACGCGCTCGAATTTCACGCGGTCGCGGAATTTCTCGAAAACGGGCAGCAGCACGTCGTCCACGATCAGAAAACGGTCGCCCGCATGGTTGGCGATGAAGGCGATTTCATCGGGATGCAGCCGCAAATTCAGCGTGTGCAGTACGCCGCCCGCGATTGGCACGCCGAAATAAGCTTCCATGTGTTCAGTCTGATTCCACAGGAGCGTGGCCACGCGGTCGCCGCGCCGCAGGCCGAGGCCGGTGAGTGCGTTCGCCAACCGCCGCGAGCGCCGGTACAGGTCGCCCCAGGTGGATCGCGCCAGCCTGCGATCCGGGCGCCGCGTGACGATTTCGACATTGCCGAAAATTTTGCCCGCGCGTTCCACGAGCGACGTCACGGTCAGCGGAAAATCCATCATCAAGCCGCGCATGGGCCCCATTTCTCCCGTTCAGGAAGCCGCATCCTACCATCAAATGTCACGGATTTCGCCGCGCACGTTTCGACCGTTGGCGATCGAGGGTCCACATAATTATCAAGTAGTTATACTACAATCTTTTTGTTGACGGACGTTCAAATTTGGAGCAAGATTCGCCCGGAGCTGAAGTGCGTCTCTTGTCGGATTGTTCTGGGCCCCGGCCCAAGCCCCCCGATCTCGACCCTGCCCTCTTCAGTCCCCGGTTCCGTGGATCCGTATTGCCACGGCCAGAAGGAGTCTCGCATTGAAGAAACTTTACGTCGGCAACTTGCCGTTTCAAGCTACGGAAGAGCAGCTCAGCGCTTTGTTTACTCAGACGGGAGTCACCGCGGCGAACGTCACCCTGGTGCGCGACCGTTTTTCAGGGCAACCACGCGGGTTCGGATTTGTCGAGGTCAATAGCGACGAGGAAGCCGAGCGCGCCATCCAGGGTTTGAACGGCCACGATTTCATGGGCCGCAACATTGTTGTCAACGAAGCTCGTCCGCCTCGTGAGGGCGGCGGGGGCGGCGGAGGACGACCGGGCGGTGGAGGTGGCCGTGGCGGCTTTGGCGGGGGCGGCGGCCGGGGCGGCGGTGGTGGCCGCGGCGGTGGTGGCGGAGGCAGGGACCGTGACCGCGGTGATCGCGGCGGCGGGGGCGGCGGCGACCGCCGCTGGTAGTTTCCGCAAACAATCTATAGTTGCAAGAAAACCGGGGAGCCTCGAGGCTCCCCGGTTTTATTTTTGATTGCCTAAGATCCAAAAATGGTCTATGCTTTTCCTAGGAATTTCCTATGGCAACGCTATACGTCGAAAACATCCCCGACGATCTCTATGAAGCGCTCCGCAGCCGCGCCAAGGCCCGCCGCCGTTCCATCGCCGCGGAAGTCCTGGCCCTGCTCGAAGAAAACGTCCCCACGGCGAAGGTATTGAAGGCCAGGCAAGACTTGGTCAACAAGATCATTCGATTGCGAACGAAAGAAGTGGCCGCAGGTCGGACGTTTCCTTCGTCGGAAGAAATGATCCGTGAAGACCGCGAGCGGTGAGCCTGATCGTGCTGGATGCCAGCGTCGCCGCAAAATGGTTCTTGCCGGAGAAGGTGGAAACGCTGGCGACCGAAGCCCTTGTCCTGCTGGATCGGTCCGGAAGAAATGAAATCCGGATCATTGTTCCCGATTTGTTTTGGGTGGAATTTGCCAGCGTGCTCTGGAAGGCGGTTCGGCGGGGCAACTTTCCGAAAGATTCGGCGGACGCTGCGCTGGCATCGCTCAAGCGATTCGATTTCCCCACCGTTCCGTCGCTGAAATTGTTGGACAATGCGTTTCAAATCGCGACTGCCCATGGACGAACCGTGTATGACTGCCTCTACGTCGCCCTCGCCGTGCAAACCAATTCGCAGCTCATTACTGCGGACGAACGCTTGGCCAATTCTCTCGCCGCCCGCTTTCCAGTCAAATGGTTAGGGGCGATCGAATTGACACAGTAAATTGAAAGATTATGCCGTGGCGGACTTGAACGATTCCACTTTTTCGACTTGGCCGGCGGCGTAGCGGTAACGCTCGATGGCCATGGCATCGACGCTCTGGCGGATGAGCGACTCGATGTCCAGCGCGCTTTCGGCCTGATCGAGTTCGGCGATGGAAGCGTGCAGCGCGGGGTTGCGCGGCAGGAAGATGGGGCAGCAATCGTGGAAGGGTTCGGCGGAGATGTCGTGCGTGCCGATTTTGCGCGCGGCATCCATGATTTCGATCTTGTCGTCGCCGGCGAGCGGGCGGTAGAGCGGCATGCGCACGGCGGCCCCGACGGCGGCCATATTGTGCAGGGTTTGCGAAGCGACCTGCGCCAGGCTGTCTCCGGTGATAAGCCCGAGGGCGCGGCTGGAGCGCGCGATGCGCTCGGCGATGCGCAGCATCATCCGGCGATACAGGAGGATGCGGAATTCCTCGGGCGCGCGCGCCACAATTTCCCGCTGGACCGGCTCGAACGGCACGAGGTAAAGCTTCGCTGAAAATTGCCAAGGCACCAGGCGCTTCACAAGTTCCCGAGCCACGTGCACCGAAGACTCGCCCGGCCGCGCCCCGCCGCCCCAGAAGTGCACGAAATTCAAATGCGCGCCGCGCTTCATCATTTTGTGCGCCGCGACGGCGGAATCGAACCCTCCCGAAAGCAAACACGTCATGCGCCCGGCCGTGTTGGGAGGGAGCCCTCCCGCGCCGGGAATTTTTCGCGCGTACACCAGCAGCGATGGCCCGGGCGGAATTTCAATCCGGCAAGTTAAATCGGGATCCTTGAGTTTCACGCGCGCGTCGCGGGCCGCCACGCGCAATTGATCCACCAAAAACTGGCCGACGGAAACGTCGATATCGATCGTGCGATGCGCAAAAGATTTGTCGCTGCGTTTGGCGCGCACCGCAAACGTTTCAAATTCCTCACCGCGAACTTCTTCCCAGGCCGCGCGCCCAAGCGCCGCGAGATCGTCTTCGCTCCCGCGCGGAACCACGCGAGCGACAGCGTAAAAAGCCACGCCGAAAACGCGCTCAATTCGCGCGACCGCTTCCTCCGCTGAAGCGCCTTCGCCAAACTCCACCAGCATACGGTCGCCGGGCCGCAGAATGCGCTCCACCGGCAAGCCCTCGAGGGCGCGCTTCAGCGCCAAGTGCAGCTTGCTCAGAAAAAAGCGGCGATTCCCGCCCTTGAGCCACAGCTCGTGATAGTGAACGACGATGATGAGTTTCGATTTTTCCACAGATTCCCCGGAGGGAGCTCGGATGCGCCCAGTATACCAGCCGCGTACCGTAGTTGCCCAACGTTGCGCGTGTTTGGAACCCGCGGTAAGCGCCCAACCGTTGCAAGCACATTGTCCCCAGTCGGTTGGGAGTCTTGTTCCACGTGGAACGTAGCGTTCTTCGCGCCAGCTTCTTCGTTCGAAAATTCCAGCGTGCCCATCCGGTACACGCCTCACCATCCAACGTGATAATTTCTCTTTCGTAACGCTTCTGAAACATTCTCCAGACTATTCTGGACGCCGCTCGGGATGTGTCGTATACCCAAGTACAGGCCAATGGAATAGCCCAGAGACGATGGGGCGGGCCACGGGAAGCGACCGCAAGGCTAGTTGGCGCATCTGACTGGTAGAGAGTCAATGCGTCCTGGGTCCCCGAGACGCGGGAGCGAGCGATGTGGGACAAGAACGATTGGCACCAGTTCTTCGCAATCGCAAGCAAGCCCTGGCAACGGCGCCGTCCGCCGCGCCCGGTCTATCCGAGCGGCTCAAAGCGTGTGCTGCCCGCTGTGGGCTTTAGCCTCTCCGAACTCGACGATGCCGGTATCAACATGGAAGCCGCGGAGCAGTTGGGCTTGCCCGTTGACGCCGCCCGGATCGGCGCCTATGGCCCAAACGTGTCAGCACTACGCGAATTTGTGCGTTCCACCCGCCAACCCGGCAAAATGGGATAGTTTGCGGTAAATCCAGCAAAGTCTTTGTTTTCAGTAGCACAGGCTTCAGCCTTTAGGGGTTCGTCATCGCCAGGGCAAACCCCCACAGGCTGAAGCTTGTGCTACTTTTGCCCCTCATTCCGCATCGAATTGCCTTGCGGTAAGTCCCGCGGTTCTCTCATTGCTCAAGTAAGCTACTTTCTGGGCCGCCCTACTTGACGCGGGGAAAAGTTCCGGTAAACTTCCCTTTCTGTCTCTGAACCCTGATGCAGACTGTATCCAACACGACCCTGCTGGCCGCTGCCAACGCGACGGACGAAACCCAGCACGACTTCGACTTCCCGCAGCGGGAGGCGGCCTTCTTTTACGGGCTGTTCCTGCGAGGCCATTCCGCCGAAGAGCTGCGCCGGGACATCGAGGTACCTCCCGCAGTGCTGCTGAAGTGGCACCGCGAATCCGAGCGCGACCCCTCGCTGCGTGACGTCTTCACCCGCATGGTGGACTACCGCCGCCACGTTCTCGCCATTTTCGAGGCCCTCGTCGACACCGAATCGCGCCCCCAGCTTGTGCAGTAAAATTCCAGACGACTTCAGTTTTCTGCAGGCTCCGTTAGCGTCCGCCTTCAGGCGGGCACTTCGAAATCAAGCAGATGCCCGCCTGAAGGCGGACGCTACGAGAACTAAAGCTGAGTACTCACGCAGACTCTTCAGCCTGTGGATTTTTGGCCTGGAATAAAATCAAAACCCACAGGCTGAAGCCCGCGCTACTTGTGCCCGTGTTAGACTTTGCCGGAGCCTTGCAGAATGCTGGACCGCGAACGATCCGCAATTCGTGAGCTTCATCTCGGCTGGATGGATTTAATCTGGCTGGTCTTTCTGGGCGGCCTGGCGCTCCTCCCGCCCATTGATGAAATCCACAAACAACTGATTCTTCTGGCAATTTTCGTGGTCCAGCTGATTGAGCGTTGGGTGGTCGCGCGTTTGCCGAAGCGCGGTCCCGCCTACAGCGTGCTTATAAAGATTCTCCTGGCCACCCTGCTGCTCGATCACACGGGGGAGATCGGAATCAACAGCAGTTATTTTCCCATCTACTTCCTGCCGGTGGTGAGCGCCGCGATCTACTTCGGCACATTCGGCGCGCTGGCCTGGACCACCATTGCCTCTCTCGCCTACTTGTCGCTGTTATTTCCGGCCCTGCAGGAAGTGGACGTAACCCCCGAGGGAAAAGGCATTCTCGCCATTCGCGTACTTTTCTTTTATATCGCGGGGATTCTGGTCAACCGCTTTGCCGTGGAAAACCGGCGGCAGGTGCGGCGGTTGCAGGATCTTTCGGAAAAGCTGGAAGAAACGAATCGCCAGTTGCAACGCGCCGAAGCCGACGCGCGCCGCGCCGAGCGTCTGGCCGCGCTGGGGCAACTTTCCGCCGGCCTCGCGCACGAAATCCGCAACCCGCTCGGCGTCATCAAAGGGTCGGCGGACATGCTCAGCAAAAAAGTTGCGGGGTCCGAGCCGCTGGTCGCAGAGCTGGCCGGATACATTTCTTCCGAAGTGAACCGGCTGAACGCGCTCGTCGTGCGATTTCTCGATTTCGCGCGTCCCTCGAAGCTTGAATTGCGTCCCGAGCGGATTTCCGAAATCGTAGATCGCGCGCTCGAAGCCGCCACCGCGTCCGTCCCAAATGCCGGCGTGAAAATCGCGCGCCAGTACGCTCCAAGCTTGCCGGAAGTTCCCGCCGATCCGCAACTCTGCGAGCAAGTGTTCATCAATTTGATCACTAACGCATTGCAAGCCATGCAGGCGCACGATGGATCCCTGGAGAAACTGCTGAGCCTGTCGATCGCACCGGAAATCTCGCACGGCCAACCGGGAGTCGGGGTGATCGTCGAAGACACCGGCCCAGGCGTGCCGCCCGAATTACGCGAGCAGATCTTCAATCCATTTTTTACATCCAAGAAAGATGGAGTGGGCCTCGGACTTTCCATCGTCGCAAAAATTATTGACGACCATCGCGGCACGATTCGTTTGGAAGTCAACCCCCCGCACGGCGCACGCTTCCACGTATTTTTCCCGCAGGCGGGCCAGTAACGCACCTTAAAGAGTCTGCGTGAGAAACCGGCACCCGGCCCTGAGGTCGGGCGCTACAGAAGGCGGAATTCGGGTTGCCAAACGGGCTCTTAAAAACGAGCGACGGGCGTTTCCCTAGCGCTCCCGTTTTGCGGTACGCCGCTCCTGGTCGAGCAGGGATCGCTTGCGCTCGAGCCCCCAGCGGTAACCGCCCAGCGTGCCATCAGTGCGCACCACGCGGTGGCAGGGAACCACAATCGCCGCTGGATTGGTCGCGCAAGCACGGGCAACAGCACGGATCGCGCGGGGCTGGCCTATCGAGCGCGCGACCTCGGCATACGTTCGCGTCGCACCCAGTGGGATTGACCGCAATGCTTCCCAGACGCGCCGCTGGAACGCGGTGGCCACGACGTCCGTAGGCAAGTTCAACCCGGGATTCGCGCCCGCCAAATGCCGCACAATCTCGCGAATCCACTTCGAGTGCCCCCCCGAGCCGCATCGGATTCCCGCCTGGGGATATTCCTTGCGCAGCGCAGCGGCAAGTTCGGCGTCGCGTTCTCCAAGGTATACGGCGGAGATGCCGCGTTCGGTAGCAGCGACGAGCACGCGCCCCAGCGAGCACGGTGCAATCGTATAGGTGAGGTTCATCCCTCGCCCGCCCCGGCGATAGGTCGCGGGCGTCATGCCCAGATGTGCGTCGGACTTCTCATATAGACGGCTTGCAGAGCCGTAGGAAACTTCATGAAGTGCGGTGGTCACGTCTTTCCCCTTTCGAAGTTCGGATTTGAGCCGCGCGACGCGAAGCGCGTCCGCATATTGCCGCGGCGAAATGCCCATCGCTTGGCGGAATGTGCGCTGCAGGTGAGCAGCGCTAAGCCCTGTGCGCTCCGCCAGGTCCCGCAGAGAAAGTGCGCCGTCCGAGTAGCTCTCGATTTCGCCGCACACGCGCCGAATGAGATCGGCTTGCGGGCTGCCGTGCGCCCGGCGAGGATGGCAGCGCCGGCAGGCCCGGAATCCAGCCTGCTCCGCTGCCTCTGGCAGAACGAAGAAAAGTATTTGCCTCGTATGTGGGCGACGCGATGGGCAAGAAGGCCGGCAGTAAACCCCCGTCGAGCGCACAGCATAGACGAACGCGCCATCCATTCGCGCGTCATGCAGGGCGACCGCCGCAAGGCATCTACTCCGCGCGAGCGCGGGGATTGCGGGCAGGAGCGGGTTGGATTGAGTCGACACTGGCCTTTCGTTTCCTTCCCAACCACAATATCTAAAACCAATCCAGCGGCGCTATCCGAATCTTGCGGTCAAACTTAATTGTTTCGCGGGTTTAGGTAGCACAGGCTTCAGCCTGTGGATTTTAATCCTTGCACGCAGGAAACTCCACAGGCTGAAGCCTGTGCTACTCAAATTCGTCTACCCTGATCGCGAAGGAGGCTGGGGGAACGATAACTTCGGGGGGTATGCATTAAGACAACTCCGGCGGGAACCTAAATTGACGCAGTAAGGTTGCGCGGAGGATAGTGTCCGCGGGCAGTGCCAGAGGCGTTCGAAACTAAGGGAGACTTATGCGCACTGTTCGAAATCAAAAGCTCATGGACGAATCCAATCCCCGCGGCGGCGATACCGCCGTAAAGGAATTATCGGCCCGATCAGCGACCTCGGTTGTCGAGCCGCCGTCGTGGACGACGCGTGCCAAGCCCAGAGGCATCGCACGCGTCCCCACCCATGCCATTCGCCCGGCCGAAGAGCGGCGCGCCTACGCTCGAGCCAAGTTGAGTTTGCCGTTGCGCTTAAAGCGCATCGCAGGCCAGCGAGAGCGCACGGGGGAACCGTTGCGAACGACCAATATCAGTTCCAGCGGCGTTCTCTTTCTCTGCCCCCAGCGGATTGAGCCAGGGACGCCGATCGCGATCGAAGTGTGCCTGGTGGACCGGCCCTTTGGCCGGGGCACCGTCAAGATGACAACCGAGGCGCATATTGTGCGCGCGGAACCCGCTTCGCGCCCCGGCTGGCACTCACTTGCAGCCACCTTCGACGACATTTCCTTTCAGCGGGAAGAGCCCCTACCGTCGCGATTTCAGCGCCATTAGTTCGATTCCAGTTATTACAGATTGAGGAAGAAAGTCAGTTCGGAGTGCTTTAGTAGCACAGGCACTCTTGCCTGTGCGGTTTTGTGAACCGCACGAAGCGGCACCCTGATTACGCCCGTGAAAACCACACAGGCAAGAGTGCCTGTGCTACTTTGTTGGTGGCGCCAATCCGCTGCCATGAAAACAAAAAATCAAAAGTCGATTGAATACGTGCTGTTCGACTGGGACGGGACGCTGCTGGATTCGTTTGAGGCGGACGCGAAGGCCTACATGTACATGTTCAGCGCCCTGGGGATGAGTTGGAGTATAGCTGAGTTGAAGCGCCACTATTCGCCGAATTGGCACCGCGTGTACCGCGCCGCGCGCCTCCCTCGCACAAAATGGGAAGAGGCCGACCGGCTGTGGAGATTTTTCTACCGCAAGCAGCAACCAAAGCTCCAGCCCGGCGCGAGGCAAGTGCTGAGAACACTTGACCAGCGTTTCAAGCTGGCGCTGGTTTCGAGTGGAAGCCGCTCGCGCGTTCGGAGGCAGCTCAGGGAGCACGACGTATCGGCGATGTTTCTCACCAAAGTTTGCAGCGAAGACGCTCCACGCCGCAAACCGCATCCGGCGCCGCTGCGAATGGCGCTCGAAAAGCTCCGCGCCCTGCCTCAAACCTGCGTGTATATCGGCGACGCCCCGGAGGATATTGAAATGGCGCATCGCGCTGGCGTGCGCGCCATCGGCGTGCTTGGCGGCTCGCCGGTTCCGGAGCGCCTCCGCGCTGCTTCTCCCGACGCCCTCATCGAAACGATTCGCGATTTGCCCGCATTGATGAGGAGTTTCTAGAGGCGAGTGGCACGTGTGCTCATCAGCCTGTCCGGTTTTCGATTGGACGCAACGAAAACCAAACAGGCTGAAGCGTGTTCCACTTGCGGCGCTACGCCAAATCCTCGGCGCGGATCGGCAGACGGCGGATGCGCTTGCCGGTGGCCGCGAAGATCGCATTGCAGAGCGCGGGGACCAGGGGAGGCACGGCCAGCTCGCCCGCTCCGGTGGGCTTTTCCTCGCTCGGCACGATGTACGTTTCGATGACGGGCATGGCATCCATGCGCAGGACTTGATAGTTGTTGAAGTTGGTCTGCTCGACGCGGCCTTTTGCGATGGTGATCGCGCCGTACAGCCCCGATGAAAGTCCATACACTATGGCGCTCTCGCTTTGCATGACGATGTTGGCTGGATTCACCACGCGGCCGACATCCACCGCGCAAACCACGCGATGCACCTTCACCGTTCGCGCTTTGCGGTCCACGGAAATTTCCACCACCTGCGCGGCGTAACTCTGAAACGCTTCGAGTACCGCAATGCCTCGATAGCGGCCCGCGGCGAGCGGCTTGTCCCATCCCGCTTTTTGCGCGGCGAGTTCGAGGACGCCGTGGAGGCGCGGGGCCTTATCGAGCAAACGGCGGCGAAATTCGTACGGGTCCTTCTTTCCGGCGACCGCCAGCTCATCCATGAAACATTCGCTGAAAAAGCCGTTCTGCGAAGCTCCCACCGATCGCCAGAAGCCGACTGGGATTCCCGGCTCGGTGCGCACGTAATCCACATAAATATTGGGAATCGAGTAGGGCAGAGTGGCGACGCCTTCGACGCTGGTCGGATCGAGATTGTTTTTTGTGCTGCCGGGAAACCACGCTTCCATGATCGAAGAGCACGCCACGCGCGTCGTCCAGGCCACAGGCCAGCCATCGGCGCCGATTCCCGCGGCGAGTTTTGCGTAAGACGCGGGCCGGTAGTAATCGTGCTGCATGTCATCTTCGCGCGACCACGTCAGCTTCACCGGCTTGCCTATCGCTTTGGACGTTTCCACAGCTTCAATCACGAAGTCGGTGCCGGCCTTGCGACCGAAGCCGCCGCCGAGGTAGGTGGTATGAATAAACGCATTCTCCGGCTTCAATCCGCTACTCTTTGCAGCCATGCCCTGCGCCATGGTCTGAAATTGAGTTGGCGCCCAAACGTCCACGCGGTCCGCGCGAACATCGGCGGTGCAGTTGATGGGCTCCATGGTGGCATGCGCGAGGTAGGGGACTTCGTAGACCGCTTCGATTTTCTGCGCGGCGCCGGCGAGGGCGGATGCCGCGTCGCCTTCCTTGCGCGCTTCCGCGCCCGGTTTCGACATTTGATCGGCGTAGAGTTGACTGATGCTCTCGCTGCTGGCGTTCGCGTTCGGCCCTTCGTCCCACTTCACATCGAGCGCGCGCCGCCCCTGCATTGCAGACCAGGTGTTGTCGGCAACTACGGCAATGCCGCGTGAGATCTCCACGACGTTCTTGACGCCGGGGACGGCCTTGGCTTTCGTCGCGTCAAAGCTGGCGACCTTTCCGCCAAACACAGGGCACCGCAACACCATAGCGTAGAGCATTTCCGGCCGCCGCACGTCGATTCCGAATTCCGCGCGGCCATTCACTTTGTCCGGCGTGTCCAGACGTTTCGTGGGTTTTCCAACGATGCGGTACTGTTTCGGATCCTTGAGCGGCACATCCTGCGGAACGGGAAGCATCGCCGCCGCTGCCGCAACGTTGCCGTAGGTGAGTTTGCGTTTGGTGGCGTCGTGGTAGATCACCCCGTTTTCCGTGCGGCAGGCGGACTTGTCGACTTTCCATTGCGTTGCCGCGGCCTGCAGCAGCATGTCGCGCGCCGCCGCCCCGGCCTTGCGCATTGGGTCCCACGAGGACCGCACGCTCGAACTGCCGCCCGTGCCCTGCATTCCAAACGCGGGATTGAAATATTCCTTGGCGGCGGGAGCGAATTCCGTGTGGATTTTTTTCCAGTCGCAATCCAGCTCTTCGGCGGCGATCATGCACAGCGCCGTCAGTATTCCTTGTCCCATTTCCGATTTGTCGATCATGATCTTTACGGAGTCGTCGGGAGAAATGAGCATCCAGGCGTTCAGGGATGCCGGCTCCGCGCCCGCGGGAGTTGCCGCAAGCGCTTCAAAGCGTCCGGGCAAGTAGAATCCGACGATCAAGCTGGCCGCGCCGGCAGCGCTCGTCTTCAGGAAACCGCGGCGATTCATTCCCGTCGTTGTTCCAGCGCTCATGCCGCACCTCCTACTTCCACTGCCTGCTCATTCAGCGCGTCTTCCGTGCCTTCGAGGCGGGAAGGCTTTGCCGAGGCCTTGTGCAATTCCGCGGCGCGATGGACGGCCTGGCGAATCCGCTGATAGGTGCCGCAGCGGCAGATATTTCCCTTCATCGCGTCGTCGATGTCCGAGTCGCTCGGCTTCGCATTCTGCGCCAGAAGCGCCGCAGCAGACATGATTTGTCCGGACTGGCAGTAGCCGCATTGCGGTACGTCCACTTCGATCCAGGCGCGCTGCACGGGATGGCTGCGGTCGGGAGAAAGTCCCTCGATGGTGGTGATTTTTTTCCCGGCCACGCCCGAAACGGGAGTGATGCAGGAGCGGATGGCTTCTCCCTCGAGATGCACGGTGCAAGCGCCGCATAGGGCCATGCCGCAGCCGAATTTCGTGCCGGTCATGCCCAGCGTGTCCCGCAAGACCCATAACAGCGGCATATTCGGCGGAACATCCACTGATTGCGGCTTGCCGTTCACGATGAATTGAATTGCCATGCGAGTCCTCCGCGGAAGAAATGCTGATTTCAATGCCGGCCCCGTACACCCGGATTGGAGCGCGCGCCATTGGCCGGCATTTGCTCCGGTGTATCTTACTGCAAAATTGGGCTGCGAGGAGTCAGAATGTGAGAGGCGACCTGTAGCGCGGGCTTTAGCCTGCGGGGTTTGAACCTTGCATGGAACAAACCCCGCAGGCTAAAGCGTGCGCTACTCAACCCACAATTGAAATCATTTTGAGGATGTGGAGGCCCACTGCTTCGTCTCCGGTGACTTGGACCTGGGTTCCGGCCTCCTCGGGCGCAATCCCTTTTGTGAAAATGCGCCAGGCAATTTCCTGGGGGATTGTCGTCTCTGAAATTTTGTCTCCGGCCGGAGAGGCGATCAATTTCCACGCATCGCCGTCGCGATACAGATACCAGCTTCCGCCGCATTCCCCTCTGATATTGAAGAGCACGAAGGATCCGGGCTTGGCGGCAACACATTGGTAAGCGTGAGGCAGCGCGCGCAGGAAACAGTCCAGAACAGGAAAGTAGAATTCGCACGTCATGATGCCGGGCTTGTTGACGGCAAGACGAATCTGCTGCTGGTGGTGCCAGCGTTCGGTAAATTCGCGCGCCGTGTCAAACCAGTTCATAGATTCTTCTTCACCCGCCCAGCTCACGGGAAACATGGCTGTGCCAAAAGGATCGAGCGCCTGATGGTATTCCGCGCTTTCTCGCGAAGCCGCTTCCATTTTTGCAATCAATTCACCCGGATGCAGCCGGCCGTACTGGCGGACGCCCTCGGCATTGAGAGTGTTGATCAGTGCAATAAGCTTCTCAGGCGAAAGCTTCTTCGAGTTTTCAGGCTTGTTGCCGTGCCGGGCCGCGGCGAGCTTGCGGGTTTGCGTGTCGAGCAGGTGCGCCGCTACGTCCTTCACTTTCCATTTTGGAGCGAGGGTTTGCTTTTCCCAATCTTCCGGTGCGAGCGAGCGAAGAAGCTCAATCAGCTTCGCTTCCAGTTTTGGAAAAAGATGCGCAGTGAAAATAGGTTGCAACGTTTCCCGCGCGCCGCTCATGCCCGCCATTTTATTTTGATGTTATCCTGTTCCCCTACTGTTTTTCTTCGGAGGACGGGGTTCGTGGCGCCGGCGTCCCGCCGGCGATTTTGAAGGCGACGCTAGCTTGGCTCGACGGACGCGCTATTTCCAAGACCACACCCACGGCCAGTTCTCTAAGCCCGCCTTGCCCGGATTCTCCTTTATGTACCGCGTGGCGCGATAAAACTCAGCCGCATTGCGGATCAAATGATCGTAGTACTCACGCTGCCAAAATTCACCGCTCCGCCCGAGTATTTGGTTTGCCGCCTTTGCCGAGTAGGACTTCCAAGAGTGCAGTATTCCGGCAATCGGCATATTTCCAATCGTCTGGAACAGTACGTGAGCGTGGTTAGGCATAACGGACCATGCAAACAACCGGTATCGCGAACCATCAAATTCTTTGAGCGCGGTCACAACGACCTGGGCCACCGCGCTATTTCTAAGTAAGCACTCGCCCGCTCCCGCATCTAAAGTTCTTTCAACCCTGCGAGCTTTGAGCTGTCGCATCCTTCTGCGCTCAGATTCGGACAGGCCGCGACCCATCTGGGATGCCGTTGCTAGAATATCCTTGCGCTTCGAATCAATTTCTTGGAGAGCTTTATCGGGCAGGGAATCGGCGAGGCGAAATGTCACAAAATAAACGGCCGCTTCTACTTCCCGATGCGGGAGACGCCGATTGCGGATTGTGAGGCTGCCTCCAAGGGGAAGAAAAACCGCCGGCGGGACGCCGGCGCCACCTTCTTTATCCACACCACCGGTGTCCTTTTTATGTCTGGGCCGGAATGGATCGTTCTCTTTCACCTACTCCGTGCTGAGTACCACGGCACACATGACCACCGATCACTTCTTTTCTTCGGGGACTTCCTGTTCTTCCAAAATCGACGCGGCGGCGGCGATTTTGTCGTCGTCTTCGAGGCGCAGCAGGCGCACGCCCTGCGTCGAGCGGCCCGCTTCGCGGATTTCGTTGGCGTGGACGCGGATCACCTTTCCGTATTCGGTGATGATCATGACGTCGGACTCCTCAGCCACCTGTAGCGCCGCGACCACCGGACCGTTGCGGTCGGTGGACTTCAGGTTGATGACGCCCTTGCCGCCGCGCGAAGTGATGCGATATTCGGCGAGCGGCGTGCGCTTTCCGAAGCCTTTTTCGGAAACCGTCAGCATCAGGGTGGTGAGAGAATCCTTGAGCGCTTCGTTCTCGATTTCGTCGAGATTCTGGGTCTCCGATTTCGTTTCCTTCTTGATGATTTCAAAGTCGGGCTGGACGGGTTCCATGCCCACGAGATAGTCGCCCTTGGCGAGGTCCATTCCATTTACGCCGCCGGCGTTGCGGCCCATCGAGCGCACTTCGGTTTCGCGGAACAGGATGGCCTGGCCGTCGCGGCTGGCGAGGAAAATCATCTGCTTGCCGTCGGTGAGGTGCGCGCCGATCAGCTCGTCGTCTTTTTCCAGGTTGATGGCGATGATTCCGGTCGAGCGCGGATTTGAAAATTCGTTGAGCGCGGTTTTCTTCACCGTGGCGTTACGCGTCGCGAAAAAGAGGAACGTGCCTTCCTCCTCAAGATTGCGCGCCGCAACGACGGCGGTGAGATGCTCGTCCTCCTGGAATTTCACGAGGTTGGAAATCGCCTTGCCGCGCGTGGCGGCCGCAGCCTCGGGAATTTCATACACCTTGAGCCAGTAGACGCGGCCCTTGGAGCTGAAGAGCAGGATGTAGCTGTGGGCCGAGGCGACGAACAGGTACTCGACGAAATCTTCGTCGCGCGTTTTCGCGCCGATGCGGCCCTTGCCGCCGCGCGACTGGTGGCGGTACACGTCCACCGAGGTTCGCTTGATGTAGCCCGCGTGGCTCACGGTGATGGCCATTTCCACGTCGGCGATCAGATCTTCCAGCTTGATCTCCTCGACGTTTTCGACGATCTCCGTGCGGCGCGCGTCCGCATAATCCTTCTGCACTTCCCGCAATTCTTTCACGATCACGGTCTTAAGCTTCTTTTCGCTGGCCAGAATTTCCTTCAGTTCAGCGATCAGCGCGCGAATTTCCGCCAACTCCTTCAGGATTTCGTCGACGGAAAGCCGCGTCAGCCGGTGCAACTGCAGTTCCAGGATGGCGTCGATCTGAATGTAGCTCAGACCAATTCCAGCCCCGGCTTGAACCGAGCCGAAGCCGACATCGAGGAGGCCGTATTTCTTGCGATCGAGCTTGATGCCTTTGAGAGTCTCTGTTTTATTGCTGGCGTTCAGGATCTTGACTTCCTTATTTTCAAAAAAATCGTGCAAATTCTCGCGTGCGTTCGCCCGGCTGGAAGACCCTCTGATGATCTTGATGACGTTATCGACGTGATCGAGTGAGATATGATATCCGATAAGAATATGTTCACGAGCTTCCGCCTTGCGCAGCTCGAATTGCGTGCGCCTGCGCACCACCTCGACGCGGTGGTCGATGAACAGCTTCAGCATCTGCACCAGGCCCAACTCGCGCGGCTGCCCGCCGACAATCGACAGCAGGATCATGCCGAACGATTCCTGCATCTGCGTGTGCTTGTAGAGGTGGTTGAGGATCAGCTTGGGTTCTTCGCCGCGCTTGATCTCGATCACCACGCGCATTCCTTCGCGGTCGGATTCGTCGCGCACGTCGGAAATGCCTTCGATCTTTTTGGTCTGCACGAGTTCGGCGATGCGCTCAATCAGGCGCGACTTGTTCACCTGATAGGGAATTTCGGTGATGACGATGCTCTCGCGGTCCTTGCCCATGGTTTCAATCGCGGCCTTGGCGCGCATGGTGAAGCTGCCGCGCCCTGTCTTGTAAGCCGAGAGGATGCCTTCGGCGCCGGAAATATATCCGCCGGTGGGGAAATCCGGACCAGGCACTACCTTCATGATTTCCTTGAGCGGCGTGTCCGGCTTCTCGATCAGCATGACCGTGGCGTCAATGATTTCGCCCAGGTTGTGCGGCGGGATGTTTGTCGCCATGCCGACGGCGATGCCGCTCGCGCCGTTCACAAGCAGGTTCGGAATTTTCGACGGCAGCACCACGGGTTCTTCGCGCGTCTGATCGAAATTCGGGATGAAGTCCACCGTCTCTTTTTCGAGATCGGCGAGCATCTCCTCCGTAATTTTCGCGAGGCGCGCTTCGGTGTACCGCATCGCCGCGGGCGGATCGCCATCGACGGAGCCGTAGTTTCCCTGCCCATCGATCAGCGGGTAACGCATGTTGAAGGATTGCGCGAGACGCACGAGCGTCGGATAAATCACGGCCTCTCCGTGCGGGTGGTAATTGCCTGAAGTGTCGCCGCAAATTTTTGCGCACTTGCGGTAGCCGCGATTCGACGCGAGGCCCAGGTCGTTCATCGCCACCAGGATGCGCCGCTGCACCGGCTTCAAGCCGTCGCGCACGTCGGGAATCGCGCGCGCCACGATCACGCTCATCGCGTAATCGAGGTACGACTTCTTCATCTCGGCCTCAATTTCGACCGGAATCATGTGTGACTGTTTAGGTTCGTCGGCCATCGATCCGTCCTTGAGTCATCTTAATGTAGGGGCATCCGCCGCGGCGGATGCCCCTACAAGTTTGCAGCCAAATGTCTATGCAACTATCGCCGCGCCGCTCGCAGGGCGATGTAATCCTTCACCCCATCAAATGCCGCTGCCGTGTTCAGAAACCGCAGCGGCCCGAAATGTGTTTCGAGTTCCGCGAGCAAGGAGTCGCGCTCGGCCTCGCTCGCGCAACCAACCGCTACGCCGCGCTCATTGTCGGGCGCCGTGGTAGCGGTCGCGCGAAATTCCGAGCACGACAATCCGCGCAACCCGGGCAACGTCGTCCAACTCAATTGGTAGAGCATTTCCCCCAGCAAGGCACAACAAGTTCAGACCGGAACAAACTTTGTAAGGCACGGCTTCACAGGCTGCGAAAAAAGTAGCACAGCTACTCCTGGCTGTGCGATTTTTGTGATGGATCGCATCCCAGATGCGCGAAAGCCCAGAAAACCGCACAGCCAGGAGTGGCTGTGCTACTAAAACTTTCGAGCCAGACCCACACACGAAGACAAAGTGACGCCTGCTAAATATCCAGATTCACGACTTCGAGCGCGTTTTCCTCAATGAATTTGCGGCGGCTCTCCACATTTTCGCCCATTAGCGTCGAGAAAATTTCCTCGGCGGCGGTGGCGTCGTCGAGGCGCACCTTCAGCAGCGTGCGCGTTTCGGCGTTCATCGTGGTTTCCCAGAGCTGCTCGGGGTTCATTTCACCGAGGCCTTTGAACCGCGTGATCGTGAAATCTTTTTTCGCGTCTTCGAGCACGTAGGCCAGAACGTCCGACGCTTTTTCCTTCACTTCTTTGTCGCCGTTGCGCGTCACGGTGAAGGGAGGATGATCGAATTCGCTGATCGCATTCGCCGACGTTCGCAATCGCTTGTACTCCGGCGTTGAGGCGAAGGCCCAGTTGATTTTTTTGTCGCCGGGCCGCGCCGCATTCCCGGGGATCAGCAAGTCATAGAGGCTGTGCTCTTCGTCGTAGACAATCTTCGGGTCGATATCGAGCTTTGCTTTACCGATGGCTTTGGAAAGCTTTTCGAGCGCCTTCTTGTCCTCGAAATCGGTTTTCTTCTCGAAGTCGCACGCGGCCAGAAGGTCCACCAGCAGCGGCTCGCGCAGCCTGCGCGCCATTTTTGCCGCCGCCGAAACGTAATCCTGGACGCTAAGGAGAAATTTCGTAAGCGCCGGGCCCTGGATCGCGCCGCCCTCCTTGGGTTTCACGACGTGATCTTCGGTCGCTCGCGACATCAGCTCGTGGTTGAATTCATCTTCGTCGCGGATGTAGCGGTCCATCTTGCCGCGCTTCACGCGGTACAGGGGCGGCTGCGCGATGTAGATGTGCTCGCGCTTGATCAGCTCGGTCATGTGGCGGAAGAAGAACGTGAGCAGCAGCGTGCGGATGTGGCTGCCGTCCACGTCCGCGTCGGTCATCAGAATAATTTTGTGGTAGCGCAGCTTGGCGATGTCGAAGTCGTCCTTGCCAATGCCCGCGCCGAGCGCCGTGATGATGGCGCGGATTTCCTCGTGCCCCAGCATCTTGTCGTAACGCGCTTTTTCGACGTTGAGAATTTTTCCCTTGAGCGGCAGGATGGCCTGGTATTTCCTGTCGCGCCCGCCCTTGGCCGAGCCGCCGGCCGATTCTCCCTCGACGATGAACAGCTCGCACCGCGCCGGATCACGCTCCTGGCAATCGGCGAGTTTTCCCGGCAGGCCGCCTGAATCCATGGCGGACTTGCGCCGCGTCAGCTCGCGCGCCTTGCGAGCGGCTTCGCGGGCGCGCGCGGCGTCAATGCACTTGCCGACGATGCGGCGCGCCACGGTCGTGTGCTTGTCGAAATATTCTCCCAGGCGCTCGTTGATCAGCTGCTCGACAGGACCCTTGATGTCGCTGTTGAGTTTTCCTTTGGTCTGACCCTCAAACTGGGGCTGCGGCAATTTCACGGAAACGACGGCGACGAGTCCTTCGCGTACATCATCTCCGGTAATGGAAACTTCATCCTTCTGCTCCTTGAGCATGTTCGAGGACGAAGCGAAATTGTTGATGGTGCGCGTCAGCGCCGAGCGGAAGCCGGAAAGGTGCGTTCCGCCGTCCACCGTGTTGATCGTGTTGGCGAACGCAAAAACATTTTCCGTGTAGCTGTCGTTGTATTGCAGCGCGATTTCGATTTCGACCGTGTCTTTCTTGCCTTCCATGTAGACGGGAGAATCGTGGAGCACCTGCTTGCCCTTGTTCAAGTGCTTCACGAATTCGGCGATGCCGCCGGTGAAACGAAACTCGACGGCTTTATCGCTGCGCTCGTCGGTCAGAGTGATTTTCAGGCCCTTGTTCAGGAAGGCAAGCTCGCGCAGGCGCTGCGCCAGAATGTCGTAGCTGTATTTGTGGCTCTCGAAAATCTCGGGATCGGGATGGAATGTAATCTTCGTGCCGGTCTTGCGCGTTTTCCCAGTGGCCTTCAACTTGGCCTTGGGCTTTCCCGCGTTGTAGGACTGCTCCCACACTTCGCCGTCGCGCCAGATTTCCAAGTCAAGCCAGTCGGAGAGTGCGTTCACCACCGAAACGCCGACGCCGTGCAGGCCGCCCGAAACTTTGTACGTATCGCTGTCGAATTTTCCGCCTGCGTGCAGCACGGTCATCACGACTTCCGCGGCGGCCCTTTTTTCCGTGGCGTGCATGTCCACGGGAATGCCGCGGCCGTTGTCCGTCACCGTGACGCTGTTATCCTCGTGCACCACGACGTTGATTTCGTCGCAATATCCCGCGAGGGCTTCATCGACCGAATTGTCGACAACTTCCCACACCAGGTGATGCAGCCCCATCTCGCCCGTCGAGCCGATATACATCGCCGGGCGTTTGCGCACGGCCTCAATGCCGCCCAGCACCTTGATCGATGCCGCGTCGTAGCGGTGTTCGGATTCATTTCCCACTGCCGCTGCTTTTTCTGCCATGTTGTGCGTGCTCCTGCGGAGTCCGTGTAGGACAGGCTTCAGCCTGTCACGCTTTTCATCTTCGGCGCCCGTTCGCCAAAAGCCTGGCGACAGCGTGTACCGCCGCATGCGGGAAAAGGCGCAGTCTTTTGAATTTGTTGGCGGGCTCCCTGAAAAGCCCTCAACGATCGAATCGACCGTCACCTTACCCTGTGGCCCTCGGCCATTTCTAGCTGCCGGAGCTCGAAGGGTTTCTGCTCCATCCCGTCCGGATTCCAATCAAGCGGAAGCGGACGCGGCGAAGACTGCTTTCCTCCAGGCTTTGAGCGTCCCGCATACTCTGGCGCGGGCATGCAATTCAGGGGCGCTGCCAGCCTGGCCGACGTGCCGTACTGGAGGAAACCAAAGAACCGTCTGACCGCACATATTCTACCGCGAGCGAACCATTTTCTCAAGGCAATTTTCGCTCATTGGAACATACTAATTGTTTTATTTACAATAACTTATGGGTGTAGTATGGGCTCAGAGTAAGGCATGTCGTGGCGACGCGTTTCGTTTGGCTTTCGGTGCGATTTTCACAAATTCTTTCGCGACGTGGCTACTCTAGAATCGCCGACAATTTCATATACAGTATGCGGACCCGGATATAAAATCACGCTGCTATTCAAGAATTCCTGGAGGATTCTAATCGTGTCCTACGAAGAAGCATTGGACCATTTGTCCCGTGATGACAGGTTTAAGGCGACCGTCTACGCCATGAACACATTGTTGATTCACAAGGGAATTTACACGCAGGAAGAATTTCAACAATTGTTCGTCGAGTGGGCGTCAAGGCAGAGCAAAGTTTCCACACAAGAAATCAGTCATGAGGCGAGGATTTCTGTATAGAAAGAATTCACTTCCGTGGTGATGGGTGGTGGCAATCCGGCTTTTTCCCACAGTGATACCCTATGTCGCAGCGAGTACAGGCGCAGCAGCACGCGGGCGCCGGTAAGACTTTGTTAAGTTTCTTCGGTTTCGACTTCGGACGGCGCATTCTTTAGACAATCTTCCACTCTCACCTGCGAACTTCAAATCCGCATTGGCATGATGACATACCTGTAGCGGTAGGCTTCGTCTGCGAGGGGGCGCATTTGTCCTGCGGATTGTTCGTCTTTTAGTTCGAGGCTGATGGGGCCTTCAGGGGCGGCGGCCAAGAAATCGATCATGTACTGGGCGTTGAAGCCGATGGAAAGCGGCTCTCCCGTGAATTCTTTTTCGATGGTTTCTTTTGCTTCGCCGTATTCCGGACTGGACGCGGAAATCTCAATCCCCTCTTTGGAGACGGAAAGTTTCACGGCGTGGGAGCGCGTGTCGGCGAGTTGCGCGACGCGCTTGACGGCGTCGTTCAATTCCCCGCGCTCGATCACCACTTTTCTGTTGTTGTCCCGCGGCAGGACAGCTTCGTAATTCGGGAATTGTCCTGTGAGCATTCGCGAAATCAAGAGGCGTTCACCGGCGCGGAAAAATAAGTGGCTCTCGTCGAGCGCGAATTCGATTTCGGCGTCCTCGCCCGCTTCGCTCGCAAGGCGCAGCACTTCCGCCAGCGCCTTCTTGGGGACGAGCGGACGAACTTCCCGGGTCAAGCCCTCGAATTTGTGATCGATCTCGGCCACGGCCAGGCGGTGGCCGTCAGTGGCCACCATGGTGACGGTCTCCGGCTTCAAGAGCAGAAGCGCGCCGTTCAGTGTGTAACGAGACTCCTCGTTCGATATCGCAAAGGCCGTCCGGGCGATCAGCGACGATAATATTTTCGCGGGAATTTTTGCGATTGGATGCGGGAATGAGGGGATTGCTGGAAAATTATCCTTGGCCATGCCGACCATTTTGTAAGTCTTGCGGTCGGCGAGAATCTGCACCCAATGATTTTCCAGCAGCTTGAACCGGATTTCGCCTTCGGGCAGGAGCCGCACGAGCTCGAGAAGTTTTTTCGCGGGGATGGTACCTGCGCCTTCTTTTTTCACTTTGGCTTCGCAGGAGGTGCGGATAGAAAGCTCGAGATCGGTAGCCGTCAGCGTGATTTGATTGCCGGAGGCTTCGCACAAGATATTGCCGAGGATTGGAATCGTAGTTTTCCGTTCGACGACTCCCTGCGTCAGGCTAAGCTCCTGGAGCAGGTCAAACTTCTTCACACTGAATTCCATCGCTGGATTTCCTCCGCCGGAAGGCGCAAACACAACTGCTACTGCGAAGGGCTACTGTACCCTGTTTTATAAGATGTATAAAGACCGTAGTAGTAGCCGTCGCTGTGGAAATGAGGAAAAGCCAGGCAAAGAGCGGCAGAGATGCGTTTGCCCTGTGCACGCGTGAGAATTCCTATTGAGGATTGAGAGGATAAATCCCCGCGAAACGGGCGGAGGGCCGTGAAGCGCCAATATTTTTCCTCAGCCTCCACGATCGTTGCACAGGAAGAACACAGCCTTATGCGCAGGATTTCAACACACAAGTAGGACGGGCTTCAGCCTGTCGCTTTTGACTTTTTGATGGGTGCACATCCGAAAAACCAGACTGGCTGAAGCCCGTCCCACATAAACCGGGGCGTTTTGGGAAAAGCAGCGAACGAAAAAAAATCAGCCGAACGAATCCATCAGCTTGTTGATCGTCCTATTCAAATCCTTATCGCTGCGCCGCAGCGCGTCGATCTTGTTGATCGAGTGAAGAACCGTCGTGTGGTGCTTGCCGCCGAACTGGCGCCCGATTTCCGGCAGCGACGCGGAGGTAAGCTGCTTCACCAGATACATCGCAACCTGGCGCGGAAACGCAATCGCCTTGGTATTCGATCTGACTTTCAAATCCGCTTCGCGCAGGCCAAACTGTTCGCCGACTTTTTTCTGAATCAGGTCGATAGTGATGCGCTTCTCCTGCGTTGCGATGATGTTGCGCAAGACCTGCTGCGCCGTCACCAGATTCAAGATGGAGCCGGTCAGCGAAGCGTAAGCGATCAACCGCGTCAGCGCGCCTTCGAGCTCCCGCACGTTGGACTTGATCGCGCGGGCGATGTATTCGGCGACGTCATCGGGAATGATGACGCGTTCATTTTCCGCCTTCTTCTGCAGGATGGCGATTTTGGTTTCAAGGTCGGGCGGCTGGATGTCCGCGATCAGGCCCCACTCGAACCGCGAGCGCAGTCGCTCTTCAATGGCGGAAATTTCCTTCGGCGGGCAATCGGAACTGATCACGATCTGCCGCTGCAGGTCATAGAGCGCGTTGAACGTATGAAAGAATTCTTCCTGCGTGCGTTCCTTGCCGGCGATGAACTGAATATCGTCCACGAGGAGAACATCGACCGACCGGAACCGGTCGCGGAACCCGATCATGCGGTCAAAGCGCAGCGAGTTGATCACCTCGTTGGTGAATTTTTCCGCGCTGATGTACGTGAGCCGCGCCGCCGGATTGCGCTTCTTGATCAGGTGCCCGACCGCCTGCATCAAATGCGTCTTGCCCATTCCCACTCCGCCATACAAAAACAGCGGGTTGTAAGCCTTCGAGGGCTGTTCGGCGACCGCCTGGGCCGCCGCGTGCGCGAATTGATTCGACGCGCCCACGACAAAGGATTCAAATTGGTACCGGGGATTCAGTTGATGATCGACAGAGTCGAAGTCCAGCCGCGTTTGCTTCAACGGATTTCCCGCCGGCGCAGGCTCATTTTCCGTGCACATGAACTCAAGGTGAGTATCGCTCATGCCCACTTCGGCCAGAACGGCCTGCAACAACTCGCCGTAGGTTTCCGTCAATCGCTTCCGGAAAATCCGGGAAGGGACGCGAACCACGAGCTTGCCGTTTTCAGTTCCTTCCTGCCGTGTGGGACGAAACCACGTCGCGAAGCTATGCGGGTTGACCCGCCGTTCCATATGCTGCAAAATTTTTTCCCAGGAATTCATTCCCTCAGAGTCCTTAATGTGGGTGGGCTGCAAGTGCAGCCCGCACCGAAAGAAAGCGAAAAGAGCCCGCGCCAGCTATTTCCACAACTGTGGAAAAACTGTGGAAAAACACAGCCACAGGATCCTCATGCGGCTGCAATCAGTTTCTGGGTTGACCCCGTGACCTTCTCCCCTTCGTCCGATAGACCCAAGATGGGCCTGCCACTCGGTACGCTCACTTCGCGTTCGCGTCACGGCGTCCACAGGTATGCCAGTTGTAATACTGGGTTGCCTAAGACGAGGGTGGATTCTCGCTGAACGCGCGCTGCGCGGCAAGGGGAAATTTCAGGAGCCCCTGCGGACCTCCCACAGAAGATTCACAGCTTTTCCACAATGCCGTATCTCGCAGAAACTAAATCTCTTGCTGTGAAAAGGCCGGCATTTCCAATGGATTTCCGCGAGCGAGACACATACGGTGCCACATCGGCACCCTCTCCAGGTGAATCAAGGAATGAATCGCGAAATAAACGATGATTACGGAGCAGTAAAATTCATTGCGGAAGTTTTTCCGGTTTTGGAAATTCATAGATCCCCTGGGGATCGGCTCCAATCAGCAACCGGTTGGGCTCCACCACGATTTGGGACGCTTCCAGGCGGCCCCCGTATGGCAAATACGTCCGAAAGCTCGACAGACGCTGCCCGTCCTTATCAAAGCGCATCAGTAGCGTGCCGATGGCCATCCAAAGCTCCTGAGTTTTGGGGTCCACGCCGACGGCGCTGATAATGCGGTGCAGAGAAGGGACGATTCCCTCCGAGCCTTCCGTGCGTGCGATGGCCTTCCGGGCCGCCTGCGCCGCGGGCTCAAATTCCAGGGTCTTGAGCGAAATCTCCAGGGCGAGATAGCCCACACGGTCGAATTTTCGCACCGTCGGTTCCGGCAGATAATCGAATGAAAAATAGTTATTACCCATCTCGTCAGCAACAAGGTGGCCGAAGTTCGCCTGCGTGTTCACGTCGGCGCGATCGGCGATCTCTTCGCGGTCGCCGTAATCGCGTACGATTTTTCCTCCAAGGTCGTATGCGGCGACTAAATGGTCCGCCTCCGGACTGGCCACTGCGAATTCATCCCCCGGAAGAAACACGACGGAAACCGGCGCGGGCATTGCAATCGAGGCGGCAAGTTCTCCGCCCGGCGAATAAAGCTTGACGGCCTTCGCGCCGCGATCGCACACGACGACGCGGCCGTCATGGTCCACATCGAACGATTCGCCGTACACCAGCGCAGCCCCTTTGACTGTGGCCGCAGACGCAGCGGGCACTTGCCCGATGCGCTTCCCGGATGGATCGTAAATCAGCACGGCCGGAGCGGGCGCGGTGAGGACATAATAATTTCCATTCGGCCCTCGGTGAATCTCACGGAAACCTGCGCCCACGTTGCGATAAAGCTGCCGCTTCGCCACCAGGTCACTTTCGTATTGAGATGGTTCCTGCGCGCGCGCAGAAGGAGAAAGAAACAAAGCGGGCGCCGTGACCAGTACGGCCGCTGCGCACACAGTTTGCAAACGGTTCATCAAGAACGTTCTCCGTGAGCGGTACATGATGAGCTCGCCTCAGTCGGTCCGGAAGCGCAGTCGCTCGATTCCGCGAGCGCGACCGGTGGTCTCGTCCACATCGATCAAAACAGTATTCATCTGGATGTCGCCGGTGGCCACCTCGAACCGCGCCGGCTGGCCGTCCAGGAACCGGCGCAAAATCGCGGACTTATCCATTCCGATGACGCCGTTGTGAGGACCGGTCATTCCCACGTCGGTCTGGTACGCGGTTCCGCCGGGCAGCACGTGCTCGTCGGCCGTAGCTACATGCGTATGCGTACCGATCAAGGCGGACACGCGCCCGTCCAAATACCACCCCATGGCTTCTTTCTCGCTTGTCGTTTCTGCGTGAATATCCACGAAGATTACGCGGACCTCTGCTGGGATGCGAGCAAGCTCCCGATCGGCTGCCCGGAAGGGGCAATCATTTGCAGCCATGAAGACGCGCCCCTGTAGGTCCAGCACGGCATAAGGCACGCCATTGCGAGCCGTGCCCAGATACAGTCCTGAGCCGGGATTACCCTCCGGGAAATTCGCCGGCCTCACGAGGCGCGGATGCTGCGGGATGTATTCGAGGATTTCTTTCCGGTCCCAGACGTGATTTCCGCCCGTCAAAACTTCGACGCCCGCCGCGAACAGCTGCTCGGCAATGCGGGGCGTTATGCCGAAGCCCGCGGCGGAGTTCTCGCCGTTGGCGATCACCAGGTCGATTTGACGCGATTGCACGATGTCAGCCAGCCGGTCGGCCACAATATCCCGGCCCGGCGATCCCACGATGTCGCCAATAAACAGAATCTTCATTTGCTCTCTTTGCCGGGCCCGGCGCAAGTCCGCGGCTTGTGTCTTTTGAAAGATACGCTGCCGGGAAACGCGTGGTTCCACAAAAAAATGGAGCGGTCCACTTCGCCGTGTGGAGCTCGATCCTGAACCACCTGTAAAAAGTGGGCGCCCTGCGCCGGCCTTTAGGCTTTCCCGCAGCGAACCGAAATCCGCCGCGGGCCATGCACACGGGCCGTCTGACCCGGGCACCCGGAGGTTCAGTATTGGTTCAAAAGATCGTCGCGTCCAGCACCTGCGTTGCAGGCCAACTCCAGATTTCATTCTAGCAAAGCCGCCTTGACGGCGTGGAAGAACTGCGCGCGGGAGTTGCGGGCGCCTCACTCCGTATTAACAGATCGTCCGTCAAGAAGGGCGAGGCGCCAAGATAGCTTGACGTCGGCGCTGGGATGGAATGAGACGCGTGGAATTCAGGATGAAAGCAAGCTCTGAGGTGACGTGAATAAACGCAGCCAGCAAAGGGTTGAGGACGCCGGCCGCGGCCAACACGATCCCGACGCCATCCACGACCAGCGTGCCGGTAAAATTTTGCATAATAATCCGGCGACACTGGCGGGCGATTCGAATCGTGTCCACAAATTTTGACAGATTGTTCCCAATCAACACGATATTCGCGCTCTCGCGCGCCACGTCGGTGCCGGACCCCATTGCCACGCCGACATTCGCCTGCATCAGCGCCGGCGCGTCATTGATTCCATCGCCGACCATCACCACGGTGTGGCCCTTTTGGATCAATTCCATGACGCGGTCCACTTTTTGGCTCGGAAGCATTTCCGCGCCAAGTTCATCGACACCGAGAAACTTTGCCGCGGATTCCGC
>Ga0210409_10001474_pt1 | contig 30801 bp, 26 predicted proteins | sample IncBWH17MmetaG_FD_161649 | JGI IMG/M metagenome (GOLD analysis project Ga0210409, IMG submission 161649) | Forest soil microbial communities from Barre Woods Harvard Forest LTER site, Petersham, Massachusetts, United States - Inc-BW-H-17-M | ecosystem: Environmental > Terrestrial > Soil >...
AGACCGTGGTCTTGGCGTCGTCGAGGGCGCCGCGAGTGCCATCCTGCAATTGCCCGAGCGAGCGCGTCACCGCTGCGGTGGCGCTCTGGCTCGCCTCGTTGATGAGGCGGGCGATCTCCTGGCTGTTGTCCATCATCGTCTGAGTGAAGACGAAGCTCTTGGCCTCGATGGCCTTCACCGCCTGGTCGGTGACCCGGCTCACGTCGCCGGCGAATTCCTGGCCCTTGCCGGACAATGCCGCGATCAGCCCGCTCGACTTCTCATCGAGGATGCGGGTCATCTCGCCGATGCGCTGCACCACCGCATTGTTGATCTCGTCGGCCTTGGTGACCAGATTGCGCCCGATCTCGGCGCTGGTGCCGAGCAGGGTGCGTTCGACATTGCCGACGTTCTGCTTGAGTGCGGTGGTCACCTCGCCCGAGAGCGCCGACAGCGAACGCTCGGCCTCGCCCGCCGTGCGCGCGATCGCCTCGCGCGAGGCGACGACGCTCCTGGCGACGAGATCGGCGGCGGTCGCCGTGGTCTTGCCGATGGTCTCGTTGGCGGCGGCGGCGCTCTTGGCGATCGTGCCGCTCAGCGCGCCCGCGCTCTGATTGAGCGAGGCGGTCGCCTCGGCGGCGCTGCGGTTGAGCACCTCCGTTGCCGCGACGCTCGCCGCCGTATTCTTGCCCAGCATTTCCGTCGTCCTGGCAGTAAGCTGGGCGAGCGTCTGCTCGACATCCACGGAGCTGGTGCGGATCGAGGTGGAAAGCTCCTCGAGCCGGGCGTTGAGCAGGTCGGCGGCGGCGCGGGTGCGCGTCTCCAGCTTTTCCGTCACCGCTTCGGCGCGCCCGACCAGAAGCTCCTCGAGCTGGGCGATGCGGCCGTCGAGCGTGTCGGCAACCTCGATGGCGCGCGTGCCCAGCGCCTTGTCGATGTCGGCGATGCGGCCGCCGACGGTCTCGGCGAGCTTTGCTCCGCGCGTGTCGATCACCACGGTGACATCGCTGATGCGCTTGTCGAGCGCGGTGACGATTTCCTTGCCGCCTTCGGTGAGTGTCTTGGCGATGTCCATGACGCGGCTGGACAGCGCCTCGGTGAGCGTCTGGGTGCGGCTGTCGAGCGCCTCTTCGAAGCGTCCGAGCCGCTGCTGCAGCGCAGTGGTGACCTCGGTCGACTTCGAGGTGACGCGGGTGTCGAAGCTGTCGACGTAGCTGTGCAGCGATTCGGTGATTTCCTGGGTGCGCGCGCCGAGCCGTTCGACGAGATCGGAGCCGTAGGTCTTCACCGTCCGGTCGAATTCGGCGAGGTGGCGGGTGATGAGGTTGCCAAGCGTCGAGGAATCCCGCGAGATCTTTTCGCCGAGCGCGGCGCCGGAATGGTTGAACATGTCCTCGAACGCGGCGAGCCGCGTCGCCAGCATCTCCTTCACCGCATCGCCGCCGGCGGCGATGACCTCGGCGAGGTGCTCGGCGCGGTCGCGGAACGAATCCGTGACCTTGCTGCCGCGGGAGACGATCTCCTCGGTGATGCGGTTGCCGGTCTGCTCGAGCTTGGTGACGACGTCGCCGCCGCGCAGATTGAGGTCGAGGATGAGCGACTCGCCGGACGCCTTCAGCGTGCTGTTGACCTCGTCGGCCCGCGTGGCGATCGTCTCGGCGAGGCGGCTCGACGTGTCGATGATGTTCTCGGTGAGGTCCTGCGCCCGCGTGGTGAAGCTGTCGGTTAGCTCCTGCGAACGGCCGCTCATCATGTCGAGGATCGCCAGCGATTTTTCCGAGAAGCCTTCGGTGACGCGATCGAGCCGCGCCGTCATCATGTCTTCCAGGCCGCCGGCGATCTCGGCGAACTCCTCGGTGACGTGGTCGGCCTTGAAATTGAGGCTGCGGGTGAGCTGTTCGCTGGCTGTGGCGATCGCGCGCGAGGTCTCCTCGCTTGCGGTCTCCAGGCGCTCGATCAAATCGCCGCCGCGGTCGCTCAACTGCTGCACCATGTTGTCGCCGACGCGTCCGAGCGCCAGCGTGATGTGCTCGCCCTTCTCGGCGAGCGACTGGGTGATGCTCTGCGCCGCCTCGTTGACCTGCTGGCCGACGAGATCACTGATCGTGGACAGGTCCTGCGTCAGATCGATGTGGACGTTGCTGATGGCGGAGCGCACCTGCTCGGCCTGGGCGACGAGAGTGTCGCGCTGGTTGACGAGATCCTTGATCAGCCCGCGGACGCGGACCTCGTTGTCGCTGTAGGCGCGTTCGAGCGCGGCGACTTCGTTCTGCACCAGCGTTTCGAGTTCGCTCGCGCGCGCGAGTGCGCGCTCGACGCCGTCGCCCATGGCCGCGACCTCGCGGCGTATCGCCTGACCGACGCTCACGATCGAGTCGTGCGCCACGGTCTCCGGCTCGGCGAGCCGCATGGCGACGTTGGCCATCGCCTGTGCGACCAGGCGCAATTCCTGCGAGCGCCAGGCCATGTGGGCCACGCCGAAGAAGAAGATGATCGGCAGCAGCGCGCCGGCGCCGAGGCCGATCATGATGGCTACGGGAGAATGGCCGGGTCCGAGCGCCGCGCTGAGGTCCGACAGATAGGCCCAGGAGAGCGCAACGCAGCCGATCACCCAGGCGACGGAGAAGACGGCAGCAACGATGTAGGACGTATGCGCGGGGCGACGCTGCAGCGCCTGCAGCACCTCGCCGATCGAGCGCTGATCGTCGTTGGCGGCGCGCAGGCCGTGGGCCTCCATGCGCGGGTCGTACGGCTCGGGGTCATACGGCTCGTCGTATACGGGAACCGCCGGCGCCGCGGTGCGCCTGCCCCGCTCGGGCGGAAGCGGCGGCTCATCGAGGCCGTCCAAATGGCTGTCCAGCGGGACCGGACTATCTTTGATGTTCAATGCTTCCTGGATCGCCGACAGTGCCGCTTCGGTCGGGTCCATCATCTTCGGATTGTTGGCCATTTTCGGTCGTCGCCTCGCGTGTTTACGCTGGACCAGGACGGCCTGGGGTGCTCAGGCCGCGCCACGAGCGCGTTGATCGTTCAATTTGTCATCCGGCACCAAGGGCCCCCCGCCCTCATATCGTGCTGCCGTTGCCCATCCTATCGGTTTGGCGGATCGAAGGAAACGGGTTTTGGTAACGTCCCTTTAATCATCGTTAACGGTTTGGTCACCATAGTTTCATCCGGCGTTCGCCAGAGATCAACCCGTCATTGTGTGGCCAGCAATTGGGCCGGCTTGCGGCGAAACACGCCCCGAGCGAACGCGCGGTGCTCTTTTTCTCCGCGCCTGTGGAAAGCTCCGCCCCGACTGCCTGACCTGCGCGAAGCGGCCCGGTGGCGCCCGAGGCGCCGAGCCCGATGCGGTTAAGCTTGTCGTTACCGTCGACGTGCGAGAAGGGCCCTCGAATTTTCTGGCCACAGCAACGGTTACGCGGGTTTTGCCGGCGGGCGCGCGCGCTGCCGTTCCGGCGAGGGCTGTCGGGGAGAAGGTCCATGGCCGTACCGCACCTAACGGCGACGGCCGGTCCTGAGCCGACGCAAACCGTCATCGATGACGACCACCTGCGGCAGATGACGCTTGGCGATCGCGGCCTCGAACGAGAAGTGCTTGAGATCTTCGTACGCCAGGCCGCCTTGATGCTGCGGCGCATCTCCGGCGCGAAGCCGGCGCTGGCCGCGGCCGCGGCCCACACTCTCAAAGGTTCGGCGCGTGGGATCGGCGCGTGGCGCGTGGCGCAAGCCGCCGACCGGTTGGAGCAGACCGCTGCCGTCGGCGACAGCTTGGAGGCTTTCAAGGCGGCGCTCGCGGAACTCGAGACCGCAAGCCGCGAGGCGCGCGCAGCGATCCTCGCGCGTCTGGCCGATCGTTCTGACGGCGCCGGCGCCGAGCCGCCCGGTCGGCGCGTGCGCGACGATTGATCCCGTCCGCACGCTTCCCCTGGCGCCCCGCAACCCAAGTCGATAGAAGAGGCCGCCGCCACGCCGGCGATTTATGGCGCCGTCCGCCGCGCTCCCGTCAGCCCCGCTTCGCGATTTCAGTCATGGTCAAAATCACCTACATCGACGCCGCGGGCGCGGCCCGCACGGTCGAAGGCGAAGTCGGCTCGACGGTGATGGAGACGGCGATCAAGCACGGCGTGCCCGGGATCGAGGCGGAGTGCGGCGGCGCCTGTGCCTGCTCGACCTGTCACGTGTACATCGAAGAGGACTGGCGCGCGAAAGTCGGCGAGCCGTCACCGATGGAAGAGGACATGCTCGACTTCGCCTATAATGTGCAGCCGAATTCCCGGCTGTCGTGCCAGATCAAGGTGAGCGAGGAGCTTGACGGGCTCACCGTGAGGACGCCCGAGCGGCAAGCCTAGCTGGCACAAATCCAATCCGGCTGGAACAAATCCGCCGCGGAACACTCATCGCAACGCCTCTTCCCCTGCCGCGGCGAGCACGCTAGACACTCGCCAACTCAGCAGCAAAGAGTCCATCAGCGACGAGTATACGGATCAGACATGGCCGAACCTATCAAGACCGACGTTCTCATCATTGGCGCGGGCCCCATCGGGCTGTTCGCGGTGTTCGAGTTGGGGCTGCTCGATATGAAGGCGCATCTCGTCGACATTCTCGACAAGATCGGCGGCCAGTGTGCCGAGCTTTACCCGGAGAAGCCGATCTACGACATTCCCGGCATTCCCTATACCAGCGCGCAGGGCCTGGTCGATGCGCTGCTGCAGCAGATCAAGCCGTTCAATGCGCAGTACCATCTCAACGAGATGGTGGAGACGGTCGAGAAGATCGGCGATCCCCTGTTCCTGGTGAAGACCGACCAGGGCAAGGAATTCGAGAGCAAGATCGTCGTCATTGCCGCCGGCGGCGGCTCGTTCCAGCCGAAGCGGCCGCCGATCCCCGGAGTCGAGCCGTACGAAGGCAAGTCGATATTCTATGCGGTGCGCAAGATGGAGGCGTTCCGCGGCAAGCGCGTGGTGATCGTCGGCGGCGGCGACAGCGCACTGGACTGGACGCTCAATCTCGCGCCAATCGCCAGCCACCTCACGCTCGTGCACCGGCGCAGCGAATTCCGCGCCGCGCCCGACAGCGTCAACAAGATGATGGCGCTCGTCGGCGAGGGGAAGATCGACTTCGTGCTTGGCCAGGTGACATCGCTGCATGGCGAGGGCGGTCAGCTCAGCAAGGCGCTGGTGAAGACCAACGACGGCTCCTCGTTCGACATCGCCTGCGATGCGATGCTGCCGTTCTTCGGACTGACCATGAAGCTCGGTCCGGTCGCGAACTGGGGTTTTGAGCTGAAGAACAACGAGTTGATCACGGTCAACACCGAAAGCTTTGAGACCAGCACGCCCGGCATTTTCGCGATCGGCGACATCAACTGGTATCCCGGCAAGCTCAAGCTGATCCTTTCCGGATTCCACGAGGCGGCGCTGATGGCGCAGAAGGCGTATCGCTACGTCTATCCGGACAAGCGCCTGGTGTTCCAATACACCACATCCTCGACCAGCCTGCAGAAGAAGCTCGGCGTCGCACCAGCCCCGACGCCGGCGCCGAACCCTGCGCCGGCACCGGCGGAATAGCTGGAGGTCGACAACGCTCGTGCCCAGCGCGCGCGGCGTTTGCCATTGGTCGATCGAAGGTCAAAAGTTCGGCGCCCACGCGCTGCGCGATTGCAATGTGCAAAGCGTCGTCAGTGCGCAGCGTCAAATTCAGCCGTCGCAGAAATCCTGCCCGCAGCGGTGAGTGCGCGCTGGCTATCAATAATGGCGTCGTCGTTCGCGCAATCCGCGCGTCGAACGTTGAAAATGCGGCGTGCGCTTCTTGCGCGGTTATGAGTTGCATCCGAACCCTGCGTGTTGTCGCCGACGCGAATTCGGCCGCCGCGAGGTTGCTGACCATCAGCAGGGGCGGACGCGCCCGCAGAACTGCATCGGCGCGAGCAGTCAACGTGTCGATGGTGAACAGGGATACCGGGATGCTCGCGTCGAGATAGACACTCAACGCTCGTCCTCGTCGCGCATCCTGCTGACGAAAGTCCCGGCATCCTCGTCCGGTAATTTTCTTCCGACGCAGCGCGCGGCAAGCCAGTCGAGATCAGCGGGCGCTACCGGCTTAGCGTGTCGCGGGATGGCCTCGAGCTCAACAACTGGCCGGGCCATGACGCGTGACGACGATTCCTCACCCTCGAGCGCGCGGTCGATCAACTCCGGGAGCCGCTTCTTGGCGTCGGCGACGCTGTGGGTGGTCACTGAAGAATTATAGCCATTTGATAACCCTTTTTATCGAGCTTATGTAGGCGTGGTCGCCGCCTGCTAAAATGTTGATCTTCCCGGCTCGTCAGCGTTCCTCATCTAGAGGTCTGGACTCGCGGGGCCGCGACGAGTGCGAGTTCTCCCTGGGTCGCCGAAGCGACCAAGCCACGGAGCTGCGATGCCCACCTCATCGATCAGCACCCGATGCTGCATTGCCGGCGGCGGGCCGGCCGGGATGATGCTCGGCTTCCTGCTCGCGCGCGCCGGCGTCGATGTCGTCGTGCTCGAGAAGCACGCGGATTTCCTGCGCGACTTTCGCGGCGACACCATCCATCCCTCGACGCTGGAACTGATGTACGAGCTCGGGCTGCTCGAGGAGTTCCTCAAGCTGCCGCACCAGAAGGTCGAGCGGCTGAGCGGTCAGATCGGCGACGAACGGGTGCAGTTCATCGATCTGACCCATGTGCCAACCCATTGCAAATACATCGCGCTGATGCCGCAATGGGATTTTCTCGGTTTTCTCGCTGCGCACGGCCGGCGTTACAAGAGCTTCGATCTGCGCATGCGGGCAGAGGCGGCTGATCTGATCGAGGAGGGCGGCCGCGTCGTCGGGGTTCGTGCGCACACGCCGGACGGCGCGCTGACGATCCGCGCCGACCTCGTCGTCGGCGCCGACGGGCGCCATTCGACGATCCGGGAGAAGGCCGGCCTGAAGAGCGACGACTACGGCGCGCCCATGGACGTGCTCTGGTTCCGCCTGCCGCGCAAGGACACGGACGAGACCGAAACGTTCGGCCACATCGAGGCCGGCATGATGCTGGTCATGCTCAACCGCGGCGACTACTGGCAGTGCGCTTTCCTCATTCCCAAGGGCGGCATCGAGCGCGTCAAGGCAGCCGGCCTCGACGCGTTCCGTGCACGTGTGGTGATGCTGACGCCCTACTTCGCCGACCGCATCGCGGAATTGAAAAGCTGGGACGACGTCAAGCTCTTGAGCGTCACTGTCGACCGGTTGCGGCAGTGGTGGCGACCGGGGCTCATCTGCATCGGCGACGCCGCGCACGCGATGTCGCCGGTCGGCGGCGTCGGCATCAACCTCGCTGTCCAGGACGCAGTCGCCGCTGCCAACCGCCTGGTCGCGCCGCTCAAGGCCGGCACCGTGAGCGACGACGACCTCCGCGCGATCGAGGCGCGCCGAACATTCCCCGTGCGCTTCACGCAGCGGCTGCAGCTCATCATGCAAAACCAGATCATCAGCCGCGCGCTCACGACGACGCAGCGGCCGAAGCCACCGTTCATGTTCAAATTGTTCGACAGGTTCCCGCTGCTGCGCCGCATCCCCGGCCGGCTGCTCGCCGTGGGCGTCCGGCCCGAGCACATCCACACGCCGGATGTGCTCGCTGCGTCATAGATCGATCAGCTCGGCCCTGCCTTGAATCGGCGACAGCTTCACTCCATTTCCGGCCCGATAAGTGCCGCGCTGGGAACCTGCCATGAGCACGATCGAGGAAAACAAACCGGAGAGCCGGCCGTTCGAGGCCGATGTCGCCAAGCTGCTGCACCTGATGGTGCATTCGGTCTATTCCGACAAATCCGTATTTCTGCGCGAGCTGATCGCGAATGCCGCGGACGCCTGCGAGCGGCTGCGCTACGACGCGATCGCCGAGCCGGCGCTGCTCGGCGATGACGTCAAGCCGCGCATCACACTCGCCATCGATGCCGACAAGCGGACCCTCGCCGTCGAGGACAACGGCATCGGCATGGGCCGCGAGGAGATGGTAGAGGCGCTCGGCACGATTGCGCGCTCGGGCACCAAGGCCTTTCTCGATCGGCTCGAAGCGGCGCAGGGCGAGGCGGCGGAGGCGGCGGCGGAAGGCTCGACGCTCATCGGCCGGTTCGGCGTCGGCTTCTACTCGGCCTTCATGGTGGCCGAGCGTGTCGAGGTGATCTCCCGCCGCGCGGGCACCGACGCGGCTTTTCTCTGGTCTTCCGACGGCAAGGGCACTTTCGCCGTGTCGGCGGCCGATCCCGCGGATGCGCCGCGCCGTGGCACCCGCGTCGTGCTGCATCTCATGGAAGACGCCAAGTCGTACACCGAGCGCTTCACCATCGAGCGCCTGGTCAAGGCCCACTCCGGTCACGTGCCGGTGCCGATCTCGATCATCGAGAAGCCGGGCGCTGAACCGTCGGAGATCACCGACGGCGCCGCACTGTGGGCGAAGCCGAAAGCCGAGATTACGCCTGCGGACTACACCGATTTCTACCGCAGCGTTGCTGGACAGTTCGACGAGCCGGCGCTGACCATCCATTTCCACGCCGAGGGGCGGCAGGACTACACCACACTCTTGTTCGTTCCCGGCTCGCGGCCTTTCGACCTGTTCGATCCCGACCGCCGGGGTCGCATCAAGCTCTACGTCAAGCGCGTCTTCATCACCGACGACGCCGAAATCCTGCCGCGCTATCTGCGCTTCCTGCGCGGCCTGGTCGACAGCGCCGACCTGCCGCTCAACGTCTCGCGCGAGAAGATCCAGGAGAGCCCGCTCCTAGCCGCGATCAGAAAGGGCGTGTCGAGCCGCGTGCTCGGCGAATTCGAGCGGCTCGCCGACAAGGAGCCGCAGACCTATACGAAAATCTGGGAAACCTTCGGCGCCGTGCTGAAGGAGGGCATCTACGAGGATTTCGAGCGCCGCGACGCGTTGCTCGGGCTCGCGCGCTTCAAGACCACGACGTCGGCGGGCGGCTGGCGCAGCCTCAAGGACTACGTCGCCGCGTTCAAGACCAATCAGACGGCGATCTACTACCTCGCCGGCGACGACATGGCGCGGCTTGAATCCTCGCCCCATCTCGAAGGCTTTCGTGCTCGCGGCGTCGAAGTGCTGCTGCTGCCCGATCCGGTCGACAGCTTCTGGGCCATGCCTGGCGTGTCGTTCGACGGCAAGCCGTTCAAATCGGTGACGCAAGGGGCGGCGGATCTCGCCGCCATTGCGCTCACCGACGCCACGGAGGCGCCGCCGCCGGAGCTGCAGGATTCGGTCAAGACGTTTCTCGCCTTCATCAAGAACACGCTCGGCGAGACCGTAGCGGAAGTGCGCGTGTCGGACCGGCTCACCGACAGCGCGGTCTGCCTGGTCGCGCCCGATTCCGGTCCCGACCGGGCGCTGGAAAAACTGCTCGCCGGCGCCGGGCGGCTGACGGCCGCGTCGAAGCCGATCCTGGAAGTCAACCCGCGTCATGAGCTGGTCGTGGCGCTCGCCGCGCTCGGCGAGGACGAGCGCGCCTTCAAGGAGGACGCGGCGCATCTGTTGTTCGACGAGGCGCGCGTGCTCGACGGCGAGCGCCCGGCGGACGCGCGCGCCTTCTCCGCGCGGCTCGCGCGCGTGCTCGGCAAGGGTTTGAGCAAGGGTACCGATTGACGCCCGTAATCCTCATCCGCCTGGCATCCATAAGGAATAGGCCATTCGTCGGCGGCCAACAGGGGGGACGCTTTCCGAGTTGCCCGTGAAGCCGACATTGTTCCTGCAGTCGGAATATCGACTTGGCCAGCAGCGACATTTCGCGACGGAGAAGAGCAGCAAGCCTTTTCGCCGTTCGGACCACTGTGATTTGCGTCAAAACAGGCTGATTTGCGCGGGCGTAGCCTCCGGCGACAAAGAATGACTGTCCATGGTATCGAGCGAGACCAGCGAATCGAGAGCCTCTATATTCGTCAATCTCTTTGGGTTATCTTCGTCGCGGGTTCGATTCGGTTAGTTGGGACGAATGTTTACCCGCGCGGCGACGAGCGAAGAGGAATAATCCCCATGAACGACGGCACCAACTTCACCACCGAACTCGACCACGCCGACGAAGATATCTGGTACGAAGTCTCCGACGAGATACTTGAGGCGGCGGGCAGTCACGTGGAGGGCCAATCCTTGGTGACTATTGGACCAACGGTCATGACGGGGGGATGCTGCTGACTTGACGAGTCGGTCAGCGAGGCGTGCTTGAGGCGGGCAGCGTACCGAGATCGTTGTCGCAGGTAGCCAGCGGCGGTCTCTCCGGCTCAGGCGGATTGTTTTCTTTTAGGGCATATTTGATTGAAACTGAGTCGCTGCCCCCGATCGTCACCTTGAGGTGCGAGCAAAGCGACCCTCGAAAATGCATGTCCGAGGCCGTCGCCTTCGAGGTCCGCTCCGCGGCCACCTTAGGGTGACTGACATGGTAAGCGCGAACCACTTCGATCTGCTCATCCGCTTGTCTCGGCGATGCTTCCAAGCTTCAAGTATCCACGGCATCACCAATTTCCAAAGCTGCTCGGCAAAGGCACTGCTTGAAGAAGAATGATCAATGAAAATCCCGGCTCTTGAGTGGGAGCGCGGCGTCCGGCGGCAGCGGGCCGCCGGAGAATTTCGGTGAGAACAGGTCGCCGCCCTCGCGCAGCCACGGCAGTTCGGCGGAGAGATCGACAAAGCTTTCCGCCACCACGTGGATCACGAGACCGGCTCGCTGCAGGCGTCCGCGCACGGCGAGGAAGCGCGCGCTCATCACCGTGCGGCGGTTCTTTGCGAAGACCTTGGGCCAGACGATGATGTTGGCGATGTCAGTCTCGTCTTCGAGCGTCATGAAGATCACGCCCTGCGCCGTTCCCGGACGCTGGCGCACCAGCACGAGGCCGGCGACGGTGACGCGCGAGTCCTGCCGCAGCTCGTCACCGCGAAGCGCCGCGTTGCGGACGCCGCCGAGCGTGGTGAGGCGGTTGCGGAAAAAGCGCACCGGATGGTCCTTCAGCGACAGGCCGGTCGCCACGTAGTCCTCGACGACGTGCTCGCTGAGCGCCATGGCAGGAAGCGCGACCTCAGGCTCCGGGAAAAGCTCCTCGCTCAGATGCGGGGCGAGCAGCGGGAGCGATTGATCTTTTTTGGCGGCAATTTCCCGATCGGCTTCAGGGCGTTTACTCTTCGCGGGCCGCGGTGCGGTCGTCCCCGGATGCCGGCGAAGATTCAGAACTGCTGATTTGAGGCCGATCGCGTCGAGCCGCCGTGCCGCCCACAACGCGGCGCGCCGATCGAGCTTGAGCGAGCGGAACGCATCGGCCTCGGCGAGCCGCTCGATGGTGAAGCGCGAAACGCCGGCGACGGCGGCGAGCCGCTCAATGCTGGAGAAGCCGTTGCCGCGCGCGGCGACGAGTTTCTGCAATTCGTCTTCATTGAGCCCGTGAACGAGGCGGAAGCCGAGGCGGACGGCATGGCTTCCTTCCTTCCTTCCCGCGCAAGGAGGGGAGGGCTCTTTGCTGTCTGCTGTCCCGCAAGCGGGAGCAGCCGGCTCCAGCGTGCAATCCCAGTCGCTGAAATTCACGTCGACGGCGCGGATCTCGACATCGTGCGCGCGCGCATCGCGCACCAGCTGCGCCGGCTGATAAAAACCCATCGGCTGGCTGTTGAGGATGGCGGCGCAGAACACGTCCGGATAGCGGCATTTGATCCACGACGAGGCATAGACGAGGAGCGCAAAGCTCGCCGCATGGCTTTCCGGAAACCCGTATTCGCCAAAGCCTTCGATCTGGCCGAAGCAATGCTCGGCAAATTCGCGGTCGTAGCCGCGCGCCGTCATGCCGTCGATGAACTTGTCGCGGAACAGATGGACGGTGCCGTTGTGGCGGAAGGTAGCCATGGCGCGGCGCAGCCCGTCCGCCTCGTCGGGCGAGAATTTCGCCGCGGTGATGGCGATCTGCATCGCCTGCTCCTGGAACAGCGGCACGCCGAGGGTGCGCTTGAGGACCTCCTTGAGCTCGTCGGCCGGCCCATGCGCGGGAGCGGGGGAGGGATAGTGCTCCTGGTCGATGCCGTCGCGCCGGCGCAGATAGGGATGCACCATGTCGCCCTGGATCGGCCCCGGACGCACGATCGCGACCTCGATGACCAGGTCGTAGAAGCATTGCGGTTTCAACCGCGGCAGCATCGACATTTGCGCGCGGCTCTCGACCTGGAACACACCAATGGAATCGGCGCGGGAGAGCATCTCGTAGACCGTAGGATCGTCCTGCGGCAGCGTGGCGAGCGCGTAGTCTTTGCCGTAATGCTGCCTGAGCAGATCGAGGCCGCGGCGCAGGCAGCTCAGCATGCCGAGCGCGAGCACGTCGACCTTCATCAGGCCGAGCGTGTCGATGTCGTCCTTGTCCCACTCGATGAAGGTGCGCTCGTCCATGGCGGCATTGCCGATAGGCACCGTCTCGTCGAGGGGTGCGCGGGTGAGCACGAAGCCGCCGACGTGCTGCGACAGGTGGCGCGGAAAGCCGATCAGCTCGTCGGCAAGCGCGACCGCCTGCCGGATCGCCGGATTGGCGGGATCGAGCCCGGCGTGGCGGATGTGGTCGTCGGGCACGCCTTCGTTCTCGCCCCATACCGTCTTGGCGAGCGCCGCGGTGATGTCCTCGGTCAAGCCCAAGGCCTTGCCGACCTCGCGGATGGCGCGGCGGGAGCGGTAATGCACGACGGTTGAGCAGATTGCGGCGCGGTCGCGCCCGTAACGCTGGTAGATGTACTGGATCACCTCCTCGCGCCGCTCGTGCTCGAAATCGACGTCGATGTCAGGCGGCTCGCCGCGATTCTCGGAAATGAAGCGGGCGAAGAGGAGATTGCTTTTTTCCGGGTTCACCGAGGTGATGCCGAGGCAGTAGCAGACGGCGCTGTTCGCCGCCGAGCCGCGGCCCTGGCAGAGGATTTCCTTTTCCTGCCGACGCGCGAAGGCGACGACGTCGTGGACGGTGAGGAAGTAGCGCGCGTAATCGAGCCTGGCGATGAGCGCGAGCTCTTCCGTGAGCCGGTCTTTGACATCGGCCGGAAAGCCTTCCGGATATCTGTCCTGCGGATAACGCTCCTGCGCTCCCGCCCAGGTGAGATCTTCGAGATGCTGCTGGGCGGTCTTGCCTTCCGGCACCGGTTCGTCGGGATATTCGTATTTGAGCTCGCCGAGCGAGAAGCTGCAGGCTTCGGCGATGGCGAGGGTCCGGGCGACGGCCTCGGGAAAGTTCTTGAACAGCCGCGCCATCTCCGCGGGGGATTTGAGATGCCGTTCAGCATTGACGGCGAGTTTCAGGCCAGCTTGGCGCAGCGTGCATTTCTCGCGGATGCAGGTGAGCACATCGACGAGCGGCCGGCGCTCCGGGACGTGATAGGAAACATCGTTGACGGCGACGAGCGGCGCGTTCAGGCGCGCGCCGAGCTCGGCGAGAAGCCGGAGACGGCGCGGCTCGTCGCCGCGATGATAATGCACGCCGGCGAGGAACGTGCGGCCCGGCGCCGCGTCGGCGAGCGTCGCGAGCCGCTCGGTGAAAGCACTCATCCTCTCCCGCGCAGCGGGGGAGGGGGACCGTCCCCGAGGGACGGTGGAGGGGGCTCCCCGGTAAGGAGTTTCCATCCTTGTGCTCGGCCCGGCGCCTACGCAAGCCTTGCCGCCAATGCCCCCTCCACCGCGCTTCGCGCGGTCATCCTCGCCCGTTTCGCTGCGCTCCACGGGGGAGGATGAAGCAAACAGCGCCGGCGGCGGCAGGGCGATGAGCATCTGCCCTTCGCTCGCGGCGAGAATCTCTGCGAAGGTGAGATGGCATTCGCCCTTCTTGGCTTTGAGATTGCCTTGGGTCAGGAGCCGGCAGAGACGTCCATAGGCTTGGCGATCCGCGGGGTAGGCCAGAACCTCGAAGCCATCGATCGTCACTAGGCGCGTGCCGACGACGAGCTTCAAGTTTTTTCTTTTCTTCCATTCGTCATAGGCGCGCACCACGCCGGCGAAGCTGTTGCGGTCGGCGATGCTGATGGCGGCAAGGCCGAGTTCGTCGGCGGCCGTGACCATCTCCTGCGGATGCGAAGCGCCGCGCAGGAAGGAAAAGTTGGTGGTCACCGCCAGTTCGGCATAGGCGTTCATTTCCCTTCCCCCTTGTGGGGGAGGGTAGGGTGGGGGGTCGGGCGGTGATGTGAGAGCGTCGACGGTTGCGTATGACCTCTCGACCCCCACTCCCAACCCCAACCCCTCCCCACAAGGGGGAGGGGTGTCCGCTTCTCCGCTGGTCTCCTAAAATTCATTTTGTGTTCTCCGCTCACGCAAACAGCCCATGCACGAACCAGCGCGCGGCGGTGGTCTCGCGTCCGTAAAGGCCTTCGCGATAGAGCCAGAAGCGGTGGCCGTCGGCGTCTTCGACAAGATAGTAGTCGCGCGTCAGCGCTTGTTGCCGCTCGGCCTTTGCGCCATTCAGAATCGGATCCTCGCCGTCACGCGAATGAGCGGACGGGTTAAGCGTGCGCAAGAGCCACCATTCGCTGGCGATGCGTTCGGGTCCCTGGGCGCCTGCCACCTCGTAGGTCACGCCGCGCCAGCAGAAACGCCGCGGTGGACCATCGGGAACGAGCGCGGTGACCTCGGTCGGCTCGGCGCGCGGCAGCAGCAGCAGCGGTCGCCTTGTTTGCTCCCAGGCTTCGCCATGGCCGGTCTTTGCCTCATCGTTCGTGCAACTGCCCCCCGCCCGACGGCTGTCAGCCGTCGACCTCCTTCTTCCAGGCGGAGGTGATTGAAGCGCCTCGCCATCGACCAGCGATAATATTTCGGCGCGCTCGGGGATGTGACTGGCAACCGCCTCGAACCGCCGCACGCTGTGCGGGCCGAGACGCTGGCGTAGCGCATCGATCAGGGCGGCGCAGCGTTCAACGTCATCGCCATCCTGAGGCGGCCACCGAAGGTGACCCGCGAAGGATGGAGCTGATGAAGCCGGGCCGTCGCCCAAGGCTCGCTGCGCTTGCACCTCGGGATGACAGTCAATATCGAGTTTGCTCTGCCGCGCGGGCATGGGCTCGGCCCGGATGACGGCAAGACCGACTGCTTCGAAGCCGAAGCCGGCATCCTGCGTCGCCGCCAATGCCTCGAGCTTCAGATCGAGGAGGCGCGCCACATGGGTGACGCTGCGCGTCGGCAGCGTGAGCCCGATATCGACCGTCTCTACCGCGCCATCGACGCGGTAGAGCGACAGCCGCAATGCGCGCGCGCCCACGTCGTCGCGGGTAAGAACGTGCACGAGGGTGTGCATCAGGCGGCTGGCCAATGCCACGACGGCGTCCTGCGTGAAGATCGGCTCGAGCAGATAGCGCAGGCTGTGATAGACCGGCGGCGCCACGATGGGGACGAGCGGCTCGTCGAGGCGGCCGAGTGCCTGGTCGATACGCCTGAGAAACTCGGCGGGAAAACGCGCGGCAAAGGGCGCGCGCGGCTGGTCGAGGAGCGCACCGACGGATTTGAAGCCGAGCCGGCGCAGTGCCGTGCAGGTTTCCGCCGTCAGGCGCAACGCTTCGACCGGGAACGGCGCCAGTGCCGCGGCTTCGTCCCCCGACGGCAGCACGGTCAGCGGCGCCGTGTGGAAGCGTGACAGCGCCCAGGCGGCGCCGGGCGTCGCGGCGACGGCAATCCGCGCCGGCAGGCCGAAATTTTGTTGGAGCCGGGACGCAAGGTCAGCGATGAGCATCTTCTCGCCGCCGAAGAGATGCGCGGCGCCTTCGATGTCGAGGAAAAAACCGTCGGCGCTGTTCTCCTCGCCCCAGGGCGAGGCGGTGGGCGTATAGCGCGTGGCCCACAGCGCCACGCGCCGCAGCGCGGCGCTGTCGGCGGTGGGGTCGACGGCGCGCACCTGCAATGATTCCGCTTGCGCCCGCGCGTCGGCGAGCGGCGCGCCGAGCTTAAGGCCCGCCGCTTCCGCCGCTTCGTTCAAGGCGGCGATGCGCGGTCCGCCGGCGGCGGCCACGGCGAGCACGAACGGGAGGTCAGGCGCGACGGGTTTTTCCGAAGGCTTGTTCGCCTGCGCCGCGAGAAAGCGCAGGATCGGCCAGCGCGGCAACCAGACTGAAACGATGCGCGACATGATCGTACTCCACCATCCATTCGCCCGGCCGTCCGTTGCGGCAGCGTTCAAGTGTGAGATGCCAGCGCGCCCGCGCGATCAGACCGAAACGGTCGCGCGCGGCCTTGGCCGTGCCGATGCGCCAGCGCGTTGCCGCCGCGCTCGATTCCAGCGTCGACGCCGGCCGCAGCAGCAGGAGCGGCAGCCCCGCATCCACCGCGGCGAGCTGCAGCCTTTGGCTCAATTTCAGTTCGAGCTTGTCGATCATTCCTGCGACGGCCAGAGGCGCGCGCGAACGCAGCGCCTCCTCCATGGCCCACAGCGTGTCGCGCCGATGCGCGGTCTCGACCAGGATCAGGCGCGCCGGATCGAGACCGAGAGTGCCGAGGCCGTGACCATGCAGCCGGCCGTGGGGGCCGAGCCCGTAGCGCGGCATGACGAAGAAGAGGGGGCGTCGTCCCCTTTCCCTCCCCCCTTGTGGGGGAGGGTAGGGAGGGGGGTCGCGAGGTTGTCTGAGAGCATCGAGGCCTGCGCTTGGCCTCCCGACCCCCACCCCTAACCCCTCCCCACAAGGAGGAATGGAAGAGATGGCAGGGGTCGATAGGCGAATAAGCAGCGCCGCGATGAAGCCGAAGGCGGTCGGCGTTGTGCCTTGAGTTTCGGGCACCACCTCATGCAGGGCGCCACAGGAGAGGCCGCCCCGCGGCAAGTGGCGGTCGATGACGGAAAGACCCAAGGGGACGGTCCTGGCCGCACGAAAATCCTCCTCCATCCGGGGCAACAGGCGGCGCAATTCCTCGGCAACGGCGGCGCGATTGCGCATGACGGAAAAGGCACTGGGCTGGGCCATGGTCGGCTCTGTCCGGGATACTAGAACAGAGCAAGAACAAAGCCAAGGTTCCCGATCGAGCCGTAGCCGCCCCAGCGCCCCGATGGGCAGGCCCGTGGTCAAGTCCTTGGCCAAGTCTTTGGCCAAGTCTTTGGCTTTTCTGCTGCTTCCAGCGAGGAGGCGGCAAAGGGCTAAAGACCGTCGTCACCTGAACGCTGCTGCAGTGCCCGCGGGCGTTGTCATGCGTAAGTCGAGCTTCCGGCCGAGGAAGAGGCCTACCAGCAAGACGCGTGCTATGGCTGACTGCCCCTATATCGCCGGGCTGAAGCGGCTGGCCGCAGGATCGAGCCGAGCATGAAACAAGTGACACGCTATCATCCGTTGCTGGTCACCCTGCATTGGTTGCTTGCCTTCCTGATCATTGCGGCGTTGCTCGCCGGGTTTTTCCTGCTTGCGCGGATGCCGAATTCCGACCCGCAAAAAATCCGCGTGCTGCTCGTGCACATGGCCGCCGGCATGACCATTCTCGCCCTGATGGTCGTCCGCTTCATTGTCCGCATGCTGACGTCGCGGCCGGCGCCGGCGACGACCGGCCATCCGTTCCTCGACCGCATCGCGCCGGTCACGCATTACGGCTTCTACGTCCTGGTCCTGCTGATGGTCGGGACCGGCTACGCGACAGCGATCCTTGCCGGTCTCAACAGGATCGTCTTCCAGGGTTCAGGCGAACCGCTGCCGGAAAACTTCGCCGTCTATCCGACCTTCATCGCCCACGGCTATATCGCGCTCTTCCTCGCCGGCTTCGTTGTCCTGCACGTGCTGGCGGCGCTCTATCATCAGTTCGTGCGCAGGGACGGATTGTTCCGACGGATGTGGTTCGGCAGGCGCGCGGCAAAGGCTGTGGCTCCGGCGGAATAGTTCCGCCTTGCGGCACCAAGGCGATGGCGCATAGGTTGCGGCCAGCGCGCGGAGCGCAAGCAACGAGGAGCGTCATGCCGGAAGTCGACAGTGAAGGGGTCCGCTATTCGGCCGATCGGCCGCAACAGGCGCCGGGCTTTTTCCTCAAAGGCTGCCACCAGCTTGACTGGGGGATGAAGAACCGCCTCGCCCGCGTCTTTTCTCCGGCGAGCGGGCGCACGGTGATGCTCGCCGTCGACCACGGCTATTTTCAGGGCCCGACCACCGGGCTCGAGCGCATCGACCTCTCGATCGTGCCGCTCCTGCCATCCTGTGACGCGCTGTTCTGCACCCGCGGCATCCTGCGCTCGCTCATTCCGGCGGATTCGCAAAAGCCGATGGTGCTGCGAGCGAGCGGCGGGCCAAGCATCCTGCGCGAGGAACTTTCCGATGAGCAGATCGCGATGGAGATGGACGACGCGGTGCGGCTCAACGCCGCCGGCGTCGGCATCCAGGTATTCATCGGCGGCGAGCACGAGACGCGCTCGGTGCACAACATGACCAAGCTCATCGATGCCGGGCTGCGCGCCGGCATCCCGGTCATGGGCGTCACCGCCGTCGGCAAGAACATGGTGCGCGACGCCAAATATTTCCGCCTCGCCTGCCGCATCATCGCCGAGCTCGGCGCGCAATACGTGAAGACCTACTACGTCGACGACGGGTTCGAGACTGTGACCGCCTCGTGCCCGGTGCCGATCGTGATGGCCGGCGGCAAGAAACTCGCCGAGCTCGACGCCCTGACCATGGCTTACAACGCCGTGCAGCAGGGCGCTGCCGGCGTTGACATGGGGCGCAACATCTTCCAGTCGGCGGCCCCGCAGGCGATGATCGCCGCGATCAACGCCGTCGTGCACAAGAACGCCAAGCCGAAAGAGGCGTACGACATGTTCAGCGTGCTCAAGGCCAAAGGGTGAAGCTCGTCATTTCGGTGCGCGCCGCTTCGCGGCGCCCCGGAATGACCCAGCGCATTACGGATAGCCGCGCAGAAATAGCCGGTCGCCGCGTACCTCCCAGCTCTGCAGCCGGTTGAGGAAGCTCATGCCGAGGAGGCTCATCTTGAGCTGGCCCGGCTGCGCCACCAGCGCTTCGACCGAGCGCTCGACCAGCCCGCCGACGGCGATGCGGTCGAGGCGCACCGACGCCGCGCGTGCGCGGCCGTTGGCCGTGTCGATCGGCACCGTATAGGCGAGCACTTCGAGCGGCAGGCCGGCGGCCTTGGCGTCCTCGCGCGTGAGCACGACGGAACTCGCGCCGGTATCGAGCACCATGGCGACGCGTGCGCCATTGATCTGCGCCGAAACGTCGAAATCTCCCGATACCGCGCGTGCGACCTCGACGCTGCGTCCGTGGGAGATGACATGGCCGGGCACAAGCTCCGCCATGACGCGGTCGGCGACCTCGTGCAACTCGAAGCGGTAGGAATAGCCGACGACCAGGAGGAGGGCGACCGCCGCCCACAACAGCAGCGCGGTCAGCGCCTGCGCGAAGCGCTCGCGGAACAGGGTCAACGCGGTGCCGCCGAGAAAGACGAGAAGCGCGACGCCGTAGGCGAGCGAGGAGAAATCGCCATTCGACAGCGAACCGACGCTGCCCTCCTCGTGGTGGAGGATCAGAAAGAGGAGCGCAATCGCGAGGCCGGCGAGCAGTAGCCACAACAGGGGACGGCGCACGTGATCATCCTTCCTGCCACGCTGTCCAGGCGACGTCCGCGCCGCAACGGTACTGCCGGCGAGAATCGCGGTCACCATAGAGTCCGCATCGGCGAAGGCAAATGTTCTCTGCGCCTGGTTTGCGAAGTCGAAACCGGCTTTCCGGATGGACCCGCTGCACTACCGCAAATCGGCGCGAATTCGCATTCCGCCTCAAGAAACGACAAGGCGTCAGCCCTATGTGCTGAACAGGGCCTTGCGCGCGCGGTTTGCTGCGGCTGCCGACGACGAGGAGGATGAGACATCGGTCTGCGGCCGCAGCGGCGGGGCACCGTCGGCGATTGGCGCCAGCGCCGCCATCACCCGCTCCGGCGGGAAGGTGACGATGACCTCAGTACCGATGCGCAGCTTCGACTTAAGCGCGAAGGTGCCGCCGTGCAGGTCGATGAGGTTCTTGGCGATCGGCAGGCCGAGCCCAGCGCCCTGTTCCGCCGACTTGATCGAGTTCGATCCCTGGCCGAACGAGGCGAGCACCACCGGGATTTCCTCGTCGGGGATGCCGGGCCCGGTGTCCTTGACGCTCATGTATTGGCCGCCGGAGGCGGTCCAGCCCGCCTTCAGCCAGATCTCGCCCCCTTGCGGCGTGAACTTGATGCCATTGGAGAGGAGATTGAGGCAGATCTGCCGCACTGCCCGCTCGTCCGCCCACAGCCGCGGCATGTCCGGCTCGAACAGCTCGTGGATGGTGATACCGCGGTTGCTGGCGCGCAGCTTGAGCAGGTGGTGGCAATCCTCGACCACGCGCGCGAGCGATACCGCCTCCTCGTTGAGCTCATAGCGGCCGGCCTCGATGCGCGAGAGGTCGAGGATCTCGTTGATGAGGTTGAGCAGATGCACGCCGGAATTATGGATGTCGGCGGCATAGTCCTTGTAGGCCGGCACCGCATGCGGCCCGAAGATCTCGCCCTTCATCACCTCGGAGAAGCCGAGGATGGCGTTGAGCGGCGTGCGCAGCTCATGGCTCATCTGTGCGAGAAAGCGCGACTTGGCGATGTTGGCGGCCTCGGCGCGGCGGCGCGCCTCGTCGGAGATCGATTTCGACTGCTCGAGCTCGCCGATGAGTGCATCCTTTTCCGCGCGCGCCTCGAGCGTCGCTAGCGTCGTCGAATAGAGCCGGTAAGCGAGCAGCGAGAAATAGCCTTCGGCAGCCAGCGCCATGATGGCGAGGATGTAGTCGCGCAGCGTGCCCTTGAAGACAAAGTCCAGCGCGATCGCCATGGTGACCGGCAAGGTCAGCGCGAACACCGCGACCGGAAGGCTCGACGCCAGCATGCTCGAGATCGCTACCACCAGCAGCATGACGAATAGTGTGCATATGTCGGCATATGTGGAAAGCGTTTCCCATTCCACATCTGACCCTTGATTATGGCCGGAATCCACCGCATACAATCAGCCTAGTTCGGCATCTTTGGTAGCGACGGGAAGGCTTGGTGTTTCCCGTACGGTTCCCAGAACGGGGCGGGGGCCATGCGACTGACCATTAAATCGGCCGACGATCTGAAGCTTCCGGCCGGCAAGAATGACCACATCGTATTTGACGACGACATCACCGGCTTCGGGATTCGGCTTCGCGAGGGCGGATCGCGGACTTGGATCTATCAATATCGCATCGGCTCGAAGCAGCGCCGGATGGTGCTGGGCTCGGTCAAATCGGTCCCGCTCAAACTGGCGCGGGAGAACGCAGGCACGCTTGAGGCTAAGGTGAGGCTGGGCGGCGACCCGGCGATGGACAAGGAAACGGCGCGCCAGGAGGCGGATAACCTTTGGCGAGCTTGCGGATAAATACCTAGAGGCTCGCAAATCGGAATGGCGCCCGCGGAGCGAGATCGAGGTCAGGCGGCACCTAACCAACCATGCCAAGTCGCTCCACCGGCTGCCGATCACGTCAGTCGGACAGCGCGACGTGGCGGCTCTGCTGGGAAGCATCGCTAATAATTCCGGCAACGTCACCAGCAACAGGGTGCGCGCGAGTCTCTATGCATTTTTCGGCTGGGTGATCCGCGAGGGCATCCGGCTGCCGGAAGGCAACGTAGTCTCTTATACGAACGTACGGGAGGAAAAATCACGGGACCGGGTGTTGAGTGACGCGGAGCTGAAAGCGATATGGGCCGCGTGTCTGGACGATTACAGCGGCGCTATCCTCAAGCTCCTCATGCTCACAGGCCAGCGGGTTAATGAGATTGCGGCGCTGCGCTGGGACGAAGTACACGACGACCAGATTGTCCTTCCGGCCGAGCGTACAAAGAATGACCGGGCGCACGTTGTGCCGCTCAGTGACGCCGCCAAGTCAATCCTGCCGGCATTTAGCGGCAAGGGTCGTATCTGCGTATTCGGCCGCGATGGCACCGGCTTTCAGGGTTTGGGTTACGCCAAGCCAAGGCTCGACGCGCGCATAGCCAAGGCAAACGGCAAGCCCCTTCCTCATTGGACGTTGCACGATCTACGGCGGACCGTGGCCACCCGCATGGCCGACCTGGGCGTGCAGCCGCACATCATCGAGGCGGTGCTCAATCACGTCTCGGGTCACAAGGGCGGAGTCGCAGGCATCTATAACCGCGCGACCTATGACAAGGAGAAACGCGAGGCGCTGAACCTTTGGGCCGAGCACTTGCTCGCCATCATCGAGGGCCGCAAGGCCGTCGTGGTGCCGCTGGTAAAGCGCGCATGAATACCAAGTGGATCAATTTGGCGCGCAAGGGTTTGAAAAACTGGGATGCTGAGCGCGAATCGGCGATGGCCGAATATAAAAGATTGTTTGCAAGACTCGAAAGGTTATTGAACCGCCCCCGCCGTGCTCACGGGAACGTCCCCGCCCTTGCTCCGTTTGAGGGTGGCCTTTCTGAGGCGGAATCAGAAAAAATAAAGTCTGGAAGGCCGGGGATCTGGAGGAGCCTTGTGGGATTCTTGCTAGTGCAGGCAGTTGAAAAAATACAGACCGAGAATCCCAGTTTCACCGTCGCTCAGGCAATACGCAGGGCTATCAAGAAACATCCGATATTGAAGGATTGTAAGGCCATTCATCGCCTCAAGGATCGCGCGCTGCAAGCGCGATATCAGCAAGCGGCCGACTATTGGTCATTGGCTCTGGAGGGTGAGCTTAGGAAAGAGATGGAGCGCGCGAGTGAGCGGCTAGACAGGGCCATCGAGATTGTGGAGACGCTACGCGGGCATCTCGCCACCCTGGAAGGACTTTCTGTAACACAAAAGGACTTTGTGTAACGCCAAATCGGGGCGGTCCGTTGCCGCAGAATAGCGGCACGTTTACTTCGGTATCCTACACGCTTGCAAAGGATGCCGACCATGACCGACGCACTACGCGAAATTCTCGAACGCTTTGATTGCTTGCCCGCCGACGCTGTTGTGCCGTCGCGGATCACGGCGATCATTCTAGGGCTGTCCGAGCGGACGGTTCGCTACCACCCAGGCCTGGCACGGGTTCGGCTGTCGGTCGGCCGCTACGGCCAGCGGGTTGGGGACATTCGCAGGCTCGTCCGGGAAGGGATGCCGCAGCAGGCAGCGTAGGGGCGCGCACAATGCGGGCGATAGACGATCTACTTAAGCAGGCAAAGCGAGCCATCGCGGACGGTGAGGCCTCGCTGAAAGAGGCCGCAGAATGCATCTCAAAGGCCCAGGCCAGGGGGGCGACGCAGCGCCAGATCGCAGAGGCGGTCGGCAAGTCAGCCGCCTGGGTCAATCGTCTGCTTGCATGGCGTGCTGGCGGCTTCATAGGTGACGCGTTCGGCCCGGCGCATCACAAAGAACGCCAAAGCGCCCAGCGTGTTCACCCGGGTGAACAAAAGAAAAACGGAGGCCAAAGCCCGCGCCCACTAGCGAGCAGGCACAAGCACAGCGCGCCCGAGCGCAGGCTGAAACCGCCAAAGCCGAAGCGGCCAAAGCAAAAGCCGACGCTGCGAAAGCTAGAGCCGACGCTGCAAGGGCACGTTCGGAAAATGCCAAGGCCCGCGCGGATGCGCAACGCGCAGCACACGACGCGTTCGGAGATATTTTCGGCGGCCGACGCGAGCGGAAGGTGCTGCATAGCGGCCCGCGCGAGCTGCTGATAAAGGCCCTGGGAATGCTTGGCTCCAATCACGATGGCGAGGTGCTGAACGCGGCTCACAAGGCTGAAGAGCTGCGCCGCAAGCTGGATATGACGTGGGAAGAACTCGTGATCTCGGCCGGCGAGACTAAGATGCGGCAGGCCGCATGAACTGAGCGGTTCGAAACAAGCTTTGTAATGTTGAGTGGTGTTAGCCCCGTCGTTCTCACGGCGGGCCGAGTAATTGCGTTTGTCTTTAACCTAAAAAAATCGGCCGCCGAGTTGCACCTCGCACGGCCGAAGAAGGGAAACCCATTTAGCAATGACACAGATACTGCAATCGTCCGCCCCCGGCAAGCACAATCCGGCTGGCGAACGAGAATTATTGATCCATGCGCTGCGCACCGCGGTTGCACGATCTCGATTAGTCACCAACGCACTTGAGACAATTGGAGTTTCCCTTCGACACAACGCAGTCACGACCGACCAGGCGATGACTTGGTTGGACGAAGAGCGGCTTCTCCATCTTGTGTACTTTGGACCTGGGGCGAGCGGGGCCAGCACATGAGCTGGGATCGTGGGCTGTATGAGGACGAAACGCCCGAGCAAATGGCGGAGCGGATGGAAAGAACGCATCCGCCGAAGCGGCCTAACGGCAAGGCGCCCATTATCAGCCTGCAAAGCGGTGCAAAGCTCGACGCGCCAACAGCAACTGAACCATTCCCCTGGATCGATATGTCGGCCTGGGACGATGAGCCGGCGCCAGAGCGCAAGTGGGCCATCAGGGATCGCGTGCCACTCAATCAAGCCGGCCTCTTTTCTGGCGAGGGCGGCACAGGAAAGTCAATCATCGAACTGATGAAGAATGTGGCCCATGTCTCCGGCAGGGATTGGCTTGGCTCGATGCCCGAGCTCGGCCCGGCATTCTATCTCGGCGCCGAAGATGAGAAGGATGAGTTGCACCGCCGACTTGCAGCTATCGCCAGCCATTACGGAGTGACGTTCGGCGAGCTGATCGCCGAGGGCTGCATATCCGGTGTCTGTTGGGCGAGGACGCGACGCTCTGTGCCGTAGGCAAGAGCGGCAAGGTCGAGACCACGGCGCTGTACAAGCAATTGTACGAAGCTGCAGGCGACATCAAGCCGAAGAACATCAGCGTAGACACCTTGAGCCGCGCGTTTGCCGGCAATGAGATCGACCGCGTGCAGGTCTATGCGTTCGCAAATCACATGCAGGCCCTGGCAATGGTGGCCGGCGGCTCCGTCACCGTCCTGAGCCATCCCAGCCTCGCCGGCATAGCGTCAGGCTCCGGCATATCAGGAAGCACGGCCTGGCACGGCGCATTCCGCTTCCGGCAGTACCTCAAGGGCCTAAAGCCCGAAGCGGGCGAGCAGCCGGACGGAGACATTCGCGAGCTGCAATTCAAGAAAAACCAATACGGCCCATCTGGCGAGTCAATCGTTGTTCGGTATCAGCGCGGGCTATTCCTGCCCGAGGGTGGCCTCTCAACGATCGAGCAGGCCGCAAGAGACCAAGCCGCCGAGACTGCGCTTGTGACGATCGGCAGGAGATTGGAGGCCAGGGGAGCAGAGCTGTCCCCCGCACAAACCAGTCACCAATATGCACCCACCGTCATTGCCAAGGAGCCCGAATCCAAAGGCATCAGAAAGGCGGAGTTGGTGGAAGCACTGAACCGACTCCTCGATGTCGGCAAGCTTAACGTCGAGACGCTGCGCGCTGGCACGACGCGAGAGAAGAAGGTCATAAGGTTTGGGTAGGCGAAGGTATGAGGTCTTTGGCAGCAAGAGCCGCCGCTCATGAGCGGCTCTGCTGCTCATCATACCTGTATAGGTGAGCAGCATGAGCAGCAGGCATGAGAAGCATATGAGCAGCACCATGAGAAGCACCATGAGCGGCACCCCCAGGACGGCGCCAACCCGCGATAAATCCCGGCCCTGGTTGCTTCGGGCTGGCCGCCCCCGCCGACCCGGCAGCAGACTGCAGACGGCGATCCGGCGCGCGTTCATCGTTTCATCCGGCCAGCCGCTGTCTACGATTGAGTTGGTTAGGCGCTGCTATCCACGCGCCGAGCAGACGGGGAAGCTCAGGCGGTCGCATTGCGTGAGTGTGCGGCGTGCTGCGCGCAAGGTTGCCGTTCAGGTCGGATACGGCCGGGGTTACGGGCCGCCGCTCTTATGGGGGCCGAAATGAGCCACCGGCTGCTTACTAGACTGTTGGTATAGGCGAGTGAAATGCCGGAATTATCTTGTGATTTCAATGACGGATGTCGACCATCGTCGACATCACCCGCAACCTGGGAAGCCTATGGGAAACTCGGTAGCCCAAAATGGCGGCCCCAGCCGCGTTGGCACTAGGAGGTAGTAGAGCGGCCGGGGCCTGAGGGGCATTCCGCGGGAACGGCTGAGCCCCTCGCCGGGCAGCATATGCGAAACAGGAACAGGAGCAACTCATGGCGAAAAAGGGCAGCGATGATGTCTGGTTTAGGGTCACATATGAGGACGGCAACACCGCCGAGATGAAAATCCACCAGTCGGACCTGCGGAGTGGCGACCATATCGCCTGGTCTATCGCGGCTGAGATGCAAACCGAGGAAATTGGCTCCTCCCGCGGGCGATTACCGAAGGGAAAGATCGTCAGCATCAGTCGGACGCTTCCTAGAACCTGAAGTACCCGCAATCGCCCACAGATGGCTCAGGATTCGTTTTCCGGGTCGGCGGCTATCAGACAGCCCCGGCAGTAAAGGCCGCTGGGCGGGCTTCAGAACGGAATGATATCCTCCCAAGATTGGCGATCGCTCGACATTCTCAGCTCATGACGGATAAGAGCGCGGTTTCGCCACTCGATAAAATAGCGCTTAAATCCATTCCAGGTGGGCGCGCGAAACGGATGGAATGTTCTGTTCATAACGTTCCTCCGACACCTGCCGCCCCAGGTAAACCTAATCTCCTGTGTTGCAATGTCTGTGACGTGCGGCACAAAAATCACAGTTCTGAGTTGAGTCGCTTCAAGCGTTTTGACCGATCCCGCCGGCATGGTGCTGGCGCTCGGTGAATAACCGGGAAAGCCACATGGCCATCCGGCGGGCGCTACCATATATCGTCCGACGCAATTAGGGCCTCAAAAACCCCTGATTTCATTGGGCCGAAAGTGCCCCTCAAACCCGACCGAGCAACCCTAATCCGCAACGCCATACAGACGGAGTTCTTTCGCGGCGGCAAATGGCGCGAAGTCGTAAGTCCTGATGGCGTTCGCTGCTACGTCACCAGGCTATGGGGAACGGACGCCGACAGCGCGGAGCATTGAGGCAAAAGGAAAGCGCCGCACAGAGGGGGCGATGCGGCGCTTCCAAACCTGAACGGGGATGCTCGTCGGAGGGGAGCGTTCCCCATCCACTTCGAGTAACGCCGCTGAAGGCGCTTTAGTTCCGTTGTGTCGCGCGTTAGTTCAGCTGCTGATAGGGCGGAAACCCGTCTACGTGATACCCGACGTGGGGTTAGGTCCATCGCATCACGGCCAAGCTCCGACCAGACCTCCGCCAAGTCTTCGAGAAAAGCGCGCGAGAACCTCGATCTGGCTCCAATCGGCTTCCCGGCAATGTTGCCGCTCTGACCCTGTTGCCAGCGGCCACGATTTTCTGTTTTTCGTCGTCATCAATTCCATTCTTCTTCACCTGAATTTGCCTGAAAATTTGCGCCCGAGAGGCGCGCGAACGTTAACCATTTGGTTAATTTCTGATGCTGCCCCAGTCGGGGGCGTGGTATTTTTTTCTAATCAATAAGCTCGAAGGGAGTAGACCAATGTATCGCCTTTTCCTCGCTTTGACCCTACTCGTCGCCGCCGCTGTCAGCGCATCGGCCCAGGGGCTGCCGGTTCCTTCCTATTGGTTGAACCAACATGGTTCGGAAATGAAGCTATACGCGCTCAATCCTGAAGGAACGTTCCAAGGTGTCTTCATAAGACACTCCTCGGGTTTTAGTTGCCAAGGCAGGCCTTATGCTTTGACAGGACACGAGTGGCCCCATCGTCGTGTGGTCTTCGTTGTCGACTTCCCGGACTGCAACGCGAAGGCAGTATGGTTCGGTCGTGTGCTTGGGAACACCATTCGGACGCGCTATGTAGTGCACGTCTCTCACCACGTCATACGTGGCTACGACTTATTCACACTGCAGCCATGACGTGACGGGTGTCAGAATTCAAGATCTGTATGGGCCAGGCGCACCGAGGCTCAGAGCAAGGCGGCTCTTGTAGCGCACGCGCGGGCCGAAATCGCAGTCGAGGCTCACCGCCTCATCGAGGCCAACGGTTATTTCACCGAGCCGGAATGGCGCCTGTTCGTCAGTCCTGATGCCTGTGAGAAATATCACGGCAAGTCACTGGTGACCCGGTTCCGGCCCGAGCCGCCTCCAGCCATCACGGGCGACCTCGCTGGCCTGATCGACTGCCTGATCCCCGCCGATCTTTCCATCCCCGCCTTCCTGCGGCGGTGAATAACCGGGAAAGCGCACCCCTACCGGGTATCCGTATCGGCTGTTTGGAGCTTTCTGGGGCTATACTTGCGCCGCGACAGTCTGTCGCAGGAATGTGATAGCTTTTGTGAGAACGAAAGGGGTACGCGGTGAACATATCTTAGGTATAGGGGCTAATTTCGGAAGGGGCATTTTCTGAATGGGTGGCGATTCTATTGAATATTTTCATGAAGACGAAGCATTTGATGGCGAAACCCGGCAAGAACACAGTCCAAAAGAGGCCAAACCGGAGATTCAGAGCAATTTAGCTCGATATCGCTGGCGTGGTTCTATTCCGGATCCCGGCGAGGTGCAGGATCTGCTTCGCCTGGCGAAAGCCGGGAGCAATCGCGCCGAGCAAGAGCTGTTCGAGGGGTATCATCGGCTCGTTCTGAAGATTGCGAAGGAATACCACGGCCCGGCGCACGATGATCTCGTGGCTGCGGGCTGCCTCGGGTTTAGCAAGGCCTATGACGCCTTTAGGGTCGGCCAGAATGCACCGTTTGAGCCCTGGCATGAGATCCGCAACGAGATCCGTGCGGTAGCGAAGGAATGGCGCCGGCGAGGTCATGCGGGCGAGACGCGGGCAGACAAGTATCTGTACCACCATCCTCACGCCACGGCCGAAGAGGTTGTCGCGGGGTGCCAAGCATGGGGAACCCCCTGCTCGTTGGAGTCAGCGCATGAGGCCATCGTACGCCAGGAAGGTTACTGGCACGGCTTCGAGCACTACGACACGATTGAAACGGGCGCGAGCGGAACGGGCCACGACAATGACGAGCACAGCGGCAGAAAGCAGATGCGCGTTATTGCGCGCGTGGCGTGGCAATCGAACCGACCGGATATCGCTATTGACCATGCGGCCCTGATTGCCGATCGGCGGGAACGCGCTCGCCTGCGTCTAATCGGCAGACAAGCCTTTGCACTGGAACTAGTCGAGTGGGAGCGTCGGCGCGGCGATCGGGGAAAGTATCCGCCGATGTCTGCCGGCAAAGTTGGCACACAGCCAGATTTCGAACGCCGCCGCGGCTGGTCACAACTTGCCGAGGACGAGCGCACCGTTGGTGCGGACATTCTTGCGGCAAAGGCAAAGCTCCGTGCGGACATCCGTGCCGAGCGTGCGCAAAACCGTGCCGATATCCATGCGGAGACAAGAGGACGCAAAGGTAATTGGCGCCGATGTTCTATGGCCGAACTCCGGCGCCTTTGGAAAGAACAGGCATCACGGCCGAGGGCCTCGGCTGAAACAACAGAAGGAATACCAAATGACCGACAACCTAAATTGGTGGGAGCCCACGTTGGCCGCAATGGAGGCGATCGTCGACTGCCTGCCGGCGGAAACGCAAGGCAAAATAGTAGAACGGCTGCGTCTGCTGGCGATAGTGCAGGAAGACCGGGGGATGGACGTGGCGTCCTATTTTTCACGGGCGCTCAGCGGTGAAACCGCGCCCCCTCGGGGTCAGGTAGCGCAGCCCATCTCGATCTACGAGAGAGCGGAGTCAATGCTGACCCGGGATTTTGATTTTCAAGACTATTTGCAGCCGCAAGGCATCTTGTCAGCCGCCCTGAAACAGAAAGGACCAAAGTGACGACCGAAGACACAGAACTTTTGACCGGCCGCGCCGGTAACGAAGCCGCCGCCGGATATCGGGAAATGCCGATGGCTAACCCGGACCCCAATCCGGAACCGGCGATCGACTCGGATAGCGCGATCGCGCAACACCTGAGGAGACCGCCGCCTCCGGAACCAACCGAGCGGAAATATACCGACCAGGTTTCAGGTGAAGACAGGCCCAGCAACGAAACGGTCGAGCTTGAGCGGGCTTCCAGAGATATTTCGGAGATTCGTGCCGCGGAACGTGCCGCCCTGGAGCGGCAGCGCAATAGCGAACTGAACGATGCGATCTCTTGGCTAGAGCGGGAAGAGGCGGTGCTCAAAGACGCCGCGACCCCCCGGCCCGTCGAGCAACAGCAGGCACAAGAGCCGCAGCCGCCCACCGACTATACGCCGCAGCTCGATCCCGAGACTGTCCAGGCAACGGACCCGCAGTACGATCCCGAGCTCCTACAGGCACTTTCATCCCCCAAGGTGAGGGCGGTGCTGGAGCAGGTCAACGCGGGAGTGGAGCAAACAAAAGCACAATACCAGGCGGCGACCGCCGAGCTCGCCACCCAGGCCCAGGGCGTTTTGACTGCTTTGTTCCCGGAACTTGCAAATTTGAGTGGGCAGGCGTTGCAAGGTGCCCTGGTTTTTATGCAGCAGAGCCAGCCCGAGCGTTTCCAGCAGTTCCAGCAACTGACGGGGCGAGCGCAGCAGCTCGTCGGGATTTACCGGCAGCAGCAAGCCGAGGCGCAGGCGCAGCAGCAGCAGCAGTACGCGCAGCAGCTGGAGTGGTTCAAGGTCGCCGAGGACGAGAAATGGGAGGCGGCGATCGCGCGGGATCGGTCCCCCGACCAAATCAAGGCGCTTAGAGAGAACGCTATGCCACTAATAGAACGGCACTACGGCATCTCTCCGCGAGAGCTGGGGGCGATCTACAGCGGCCAACAGCGGGTTGATGCGGCAACGTTCATGAGGTCGGCAAACTTCCAACTCATGCTTTCTGATGCCCTCTCGTACCGGATGAGCCGCGAGGCCGTGGGCGGGCGGTGAATAGGCCG
>Ga0210409_10001476_pt1 | contig 30779 bp, 35 predicted proteins | sample IncBWH17MmetaG_FD_161649 | JGI IMG/M metagenome (GOLD analysis project Ga0210409, IMG submission 161649) | Forest soil microbial communities from Barre Woods Harvard Forest LTER site, Petersham, Massachusetts, United States - Inc-BW-H-17-M | ecosystem: Environmental > Terrestrial > Soil >...
GCTAGTGTTGCGCGTGCTTCGCTCCCCGTTGGTTCGGACAGGCGTTCTCTTAATGCTGTGCGGGCTGGGGATGAATGCCTTGGTAACCGAGGCCAACGCCGGATCAATGCCCGTGGTTGGAATGCCGTCTACGGTACGTCCGGTGAGCCCGATGTGGCATGCTGCGACTTCGCACACCCGCCTGCAACTACTGGCAGACCAAGCACAGCTCGGACTGTTTAGCGTCGGTGACATCATATTGCTTTTTGGGGCCACTCTGATCATGGCGATCTGCCTGAGACGCGCCCTGAAGTGGGGCCATCGCGACCACATGGACGAGTTGTGACAACCTGGCTCTAAGTCGCGAATCGATGGCGAATGCTCCCCGAACCCGTTTTTTCCAAGCGGGACACTCGTGTCTCCCGCTCAATGAGCGCGATCGCCTGATTTCGCAAATTAAACGAACGATGCTCGGACTGCGATTCGGTCCGACGCCAGCAAGCACAAATACATGAGACACCCGCATGAAACCTGGCCTGCGAACGCTGCATTGGGCGGCAGTTCTGTTTTGGATTCTGTCAAATCAGATTGAAGTGATAGCGGCGTCTCCTCAGGCTTCGCCTGGTCAAGCCGACCTCCAGTCTTTCCTAACTGCGCGCCATAGCGCTTTGTCTGCTGGGAGGCGGTTAGCGGGGGCTTCGATCCGTGTTGATCTTTCTTAAGGGACCGTTGAGAGGATCAATTGCGATCGATCTACTCCAAACAGGGGGGATTGAGTACAACTTACGAATGCGATTTTACAAAAACGTTACTCAGCCGCGTTGGCGAACCGAGCTAGAGTGAGGGAGCGCCGGACAGCCACCGTTGCGGTGACATCCTCGGCTGTCGCGGGCGCAAACTACAGTTTCCCTCCCCTAATTGACCGGCCCTACCTCCCCCGAAATGTTCGTTTCCAGGAGGCGGCCATGAAGGATTTATCTGAAGTACAACAAGCTTCGATTTTCACACGGAAGAGAATCGCTGTCGCGATTGCGATTTTGACAATCTGCGCGCTCGCTTTGTGGGCGAGCCTCGAGATGGTGCTACGGATGACGTCGGGGCAGTCGTAGGTTGGGGGGCGGGTGGGGTGGAGGAACGCGCACAAAAGTGTGCGCACACGACCCTTGCCAGTGGGTTGGCGAAAAATCGCCATCTCACCAATTACTCGGGAGAAGGGTTATCGTGCGAAGCGTTTTTTTCGTGCGGGCAAAATCTTCCCCCTAAAGATGTCAAAACTCGACCCTAGAAACTCTGGCCCATCCTGAGCATCAACAACTTAAGAACTTTGGCACAGCTGTTGCTATTAGTCAGGGCGCGAACCTTGCTTTCGGAGGTGCTGTATGACCAAAGAGGGGCAGGACTGGCGTGAACTGTGCGCGGCTATTGCTAAAGAACAGGACCGGATGAAGCTGCTTGCATTAATGGAGGAGTTGCTCGCGGTGCTTGAGAAGCGTGAAAGCCCAAAGTTAGCAGGTGGCGACCGTCCTTTTTTGGCTAAGGGTCAGTCTCGTTCTCAATAGCGCTTTCAATCAGCTGCGTTGGACGAGGAGGGACCTCTGGTTATGCGATTCAGCGTCTGGGCTGCGAGGTATCTGGTGGATGCAGAATGCTCCGCCAGCAACGCTTTCAGTTCCGCAAAGAGATCTGGCGCTCCTGAGTCGTCCACAGTCGCTGCTCTCTCACAGAGTTCCCTAATGCGATCTTCGATGTGATGAATTTCCACTGCCACCGAAGCTAGCCGCGAAAACACCCTGATGTGAATACCAGTACTACCGTAATTTAACGAACGGTAATATTGATATCGGTCTGTTCACCTTCCGGTCGCCTACGGTTCCTCCTGTATTGCGACCACCGACGGCCATTGCTACGCTCACCCGCAGAAACCGTCTGGCCGTGGAAATCGATCCAATCGACGAACGAATCCGGAGACTCTGCCACAAATTGGCGCTCGCCGAAGGCCCAGAGGTTCAAACTCTCCTTAACGAATTTCGAGCGGCTCTACGGGAACACACTCAACACGCCAGGGATGCGGCATTGATAGCTTCGAGCCGCTCGCTCTCATCTTCCAAGTCCGACTGACGAGAGCTATGGACCCAGAGATAAGAGTGCGGATCGCCGCGTTGCATGATCTGATCCGGGACGAAAAAGACCCAAACAAGTTGCTGCAATTGGTACGGGAAGTGTTGCGCCTCTACGATGAGGTCGACGGCCAGAAGCGGCGCGTCGGGTTTCAACCTGACAGCAATCCCACCGGAGTCTAAGACTTCACAACTAAAGCTTGTGCCAGCATTGGGGACGAGGTAAGGCGAAGCACTTACCACGTTGGTAATCTGGGCCGTGCTCCCTACCTGCACTACGATCGAAAGCAGCTGAACTCAGCGCAATCTGTCCGCCTGGTTTGCAGTCCATGTCTGAGAAGAGTTCCAAAACAGAAGTCCGCCTCGCTATTTCAATCGGCACCCTGTTGGTTGTCATCCTCGCCGGTGTTGTGTTCCGCTGGCATCCCCTGAATCACACGATAAAAAGCCTTTTTGCGCCCAAGCCGCGTCTCATCGTGCTCAACATAATAGGCGCCGCATTCGATCAGTTGGAGTTCGACAAGACCTTTGCCACTGCGCCAGAATGCCACGGCTTTACACTGTCCCGCGGTTCGGAGGCGCCAGACGGAGCAACCTACATCGCAGGTATGGTTTTGCTCGACGGATGGAGCTGGTCGGTCAATGGCTTCAGATTCGAGGCGCCGCCGGCGGATGCTGCCCGGACGGTCTGCGCTCTAGCCAATCATAATAACGGGCTGTCGTCGCGTTAGGCCGAGCCAGACGTGTTCAGCTTGCCATAGTCCAGTGTTGGTGGATGCAACCTAACCAAGTCCGGGAGGCGTACCATGACCGATCGCGTCGAATCTCTGTCCTTTTGATCAGCTCATCAGCCACAGCGATCAATTGGAATGCAGCGCTCAGAAATTGATGGGCCTTCGAACGTCGTTCGCATACTGCCGTTGGGGGGAGAAGTGCTCGAGAATAAAATGGAGTTTTTCCTTATCCGAATCAAAGGGGGCAAGCAAGAGGGTATGTTTGTTGGCGAGAATGTTGCCGGAAGGCTTCTCGTACACGGCGCGAAGTACTCGTTGTTTGATCAGCAATCCGCCGCTTTTCGCTTCCTTTTCCATGCCGCGCTGCCCGTGCAAAGGCGCCTTCAGAATCTTGGTTTCGAGACGGAATTAGTTTCAGCTACGGACGAAGAAAAAAGGAACCCAAATAAGGTCGGGACTGAGCGGCGCGAGAAGCGTAAAAAGAGTACCCGCGAGAAGGCTGCTGAGATCAAACTCAAAAGACTGAGTGTTAAGTGAGTAAAAAAGGACCACTCCTGCGGAGTTTCATCGAGGAACCGCTTCATAAATATCGGAAATAGTTTCTGTCTCCCGAAGGCGCGTTGGGATGCAAAAGCGCCGGGTCAAAGCTGAGGCTGTCACACCGGGTCAACGAATGTAATCGCCGGAGACAGTTCAGGGTGGTCAGCGAACCGAAGTCCGAAAACGCGAATCGACTCTCTGGATGTAGTCGGAACACACACGTCGGCGGTTGCATTTGCATCAACACCGGCTGCGGTTCTGGCACAACATCGAGTGGCGACGAGCCAACTTTCGCGAACAATCTACTGCATAGTGATTGCCAGCTGAGTCATTTGCTGGACCCCGCCGGAAGCGGCGGTGACGGTCACCGTGTAGTTCGTCGGTAGACTCGTTCCGTTGCTGCTGTTGCTATTGGTCGTGCCGCATGCCGTCAGCAGGAGGAGCAAAAGCAGTAATAAGAAGACGCAGATTACCGGTAGACTGCATCTCTGCCTTCTCGATCCTAGAGCAAGCGTAATCCCGAACATCAGCGGAAGCAAGGTAGCCAGCATCGATCTGCGGACGTGCGGATGGGCTGACGGAGACGACATAACTGCGGCCGTGGGAGCCGTGACGGTCAGCGTCGAAGTAACAGGGCTCGCGCCAGGCATCAAGGATGTTGGAGAGAAGCCACAGGTCGGCATCGGCGATGGTCCGTTCACCACGCAGGAAAGTTGAACCGCGGTGTCCCATGCTCCATTCATCGGGGCGACCGTGATGATGTCGGTCGCTTGTCCCCCGGCGTGCAAGGCCAGGTTGCCTGACGCGAGTGTGAGTGAGAAGCCGGGCGGTCCAGCAGCGCTCAACTGAAACTGCCCGGTCAGTTCGTAGTCGTTCCGTAGATCGCCTCGCTGCGTAAACATTGTCTGGGTCGTGATTTCAAGCAGGCTTTGTCCGGACGCCGCTGGGATGAGATGCCCTTGCAGATATTCCGGTTCGGAAGTCAACGCAATCGCCACTTGAAATCCGAGGGTGGCATTCGATGTGGTCTTATTGCTGAACTGCAGAGCAGGATGGCTGCCCCAATCGCAAAATGTCGGCGAACAGGAACCGTAAGGATGTACTTCGAAGCTGCCACCCGCGTTGGTGACGATAACTTGGGCTAACCCTCCTGTCGCCTTGGTACTTACCCACGTGCCGACTAACTCGGAGGGGTTGGCGACCGGCGGCCCGCCCGGCTGCGTTACAGCATTCAGCTGAAAGTCCTCGGTGGCTTCGTAACTGTTGCGTGGATCGCCTGGAGGGAACACGATCTGGGTTGTGATTTCGAGCACGCTTTGCCCGGAGGCTCCCGAGATAAGGTGGCCTTGCATGTAGTCGGTCTCGGAGGTCGAGGTGATCGTTGCCTGGAATCCGATGGCGGTCGAGGAAGAAATGCTGTCACTGAATCGGTACGCAGGATGGCTGCCCCAATCGCAAGGTGCCGGCAAGCAGAAGCCATAAGGATGAACTACGAAGGCGCCAGTTGAGGTGATGACGACTTGAGCCACCACTCCGTCCGCCTGGGTGTTGACCCAACTGCCTACGAGCTTCGTAGTATTGGCGGGTTGGACGGCCTCCGCCGAACTGGCTGCGAGATGCAGGAGCAGAAAGATCCATCCGGCTGCGCCCGCGGCCCTTCTGAGGCACAGTCCGTGACTGAGAGTCTTCGCGATTGCCATTTTGTTTCCCCTCCCGGTCGCACGATTCCACGTGCAACACGAAGACGAGCAGTCTTGCCTCGGCGTAAGCCAAAGCAAAACGGTGCGCCCATGGCGCACTTCTTGCGGAACTTTTGGTTGCAGGACCCGATACAGCTCGAAAGCCGGAGCCTCGGAGGGAAGAGAGAGTTGCTAGGAAGAGGCTCCCGAAGATGCTGGTGCAACATTGCTCCCAACGGGGAGGCGTTGTCAAGGCACAACCTTAAGATGTCCGAGCGCGACAAGCACGAAGCCGAAAGCAATTGTCTGTAAATCTGGGCGGCGGAATGCAAAGCGGCCGCAGTACTACGCCGATGAGCGCGTCCAAAGACGCTTAAAGAAATACGGTGCAGGTCTATCGGAAAAACGCGTGTTCAAGCTGAAGCCCAACGAATAGCTATCTAGAGAATGGAAGTTCACAACGTTTCTCAGTGACGGCAGGGTTACGGGGTTTCCAAGTCGAGGGAGTAGATGTCCTGGGTACCGACGCTGCGGAGAAGCAAGGGGGAACCGTCGGGCGCGACCGCCAAAGAAAAGCCATACCGGCCAGTAATCACAAAATTCTTAAGATCGACCAGCCGCGCTTGCTTGCCGTCATTTAGCCGAACGGCGATGACGGCGCCCGCTCCGCTGGTCTCGAAAAGCACGACGGACTGTCCGTCTCGGGCCACTCGGGAGCGTATCGCCCCGTCAGGGAGACCGGCCTTCTCATCCCATCTGATTGCCAGTTACGCGCTCACCGTGGACGACATAAAACAAAAAGCCGCCCAGACTCCGGGCGGCTCTGTCCCGCTTCCTGGTAGGTCTACGGCCCAGCCGCGCAGGCGTGATACGTGTTTGAGTACTCCAATTGGATTTCGTAGGAGTGGTTATTCAGAGAGACATTCGAGTCGCAGAAGTAAACGTTGTTAAGGCAACTGAGCCCAACTGGCTCGCAGAGATCTCCGATCTCAGCGCCTAATGCTATCAAGGAGTTGACTGCGACCCAGCCGCTACCGGGATCAGGATCGGTTATGGATTCGATCAGTTCATGCGAGAGGACCGAGTTAGTTGAATCCGCCAGGGCACCGTTGGGATTTGGCGGCACAGCCTGGCAACCGGTTACGTTCTGATACGGCTCAACACTGACCAGGACGTGGCCGATATCGGTGAAATCGATAGAGCCATGGTAGGCGCAGAAGAAAAACGTCGAGGGGCTGTCTGGAGAATAGCAAACCTGATTTCCCGGAAAGCAAGTGTCAATCCCCGCCGGCAGGAACACGTGATACTCATGGCCGTAGCCGGTGCCGATTTCCGAGGCCGCGTCGTGAACGAGAGCTACGATCTGATCCTGCGTGATGTCCTGCGTTGTCTGAGTTCCAAGGAGAGTTGGTACAGGAGTCACCCTGGCGGATACTGAATCACCTACCTCGTAGCTTCCCCGCGTGCCCGTGTACTGATCGGTGAGGCGGATAAAGGTGCTTCTGTTCAGGTCGCGCAGGAATCGGCTCGGATTGCCCCAGCAAGTTCTTATCGAGCCACAACTCTGCTTGTTCACATATATGTTGTTCGATTCCATCTGCGTCAGCGTGGGACCGCCGAAGTAGGTGAGATCGTCAGGATAGAAGCCGGGTGGGGGTACAGAAGATAGAGCTACGCCTGCTGCAGCCTGTGGTGCGGCCACGGCGCGCGGGACCTTTGAAGTAGCGCCCTGAACGCGGCTAACGGGATGAGAGCGCACGGCATCAGTCGCAGCCAGCTTAATGTGAAATGCGGATGCGGAAACAGTCGACGCCCCGCGTGTTCCGGGCCCAGTGTGGTCGATCGAGAGGGTTGTTTCGTCCTGAGCAGACAGCGGCTGCGCCACGATAAACGGCAAAATTGCAGTCGCGAAGGTTAGTAGTGACGCACAGATAGTCACTCTTGTAGTCATTCTTGCAAGGCAGTTGGCAGTCATAGAGCCTCCTAACGGTGTCTGGTCGCTCTCGCGTTCCACCGTTACACTCAAGAATTTGGAAATGTAGGAACCAAACGGCCGGGGAATTGTTTGCAAAATCGATGCAACCAAGGGCCTAAGAGTCGGGACCCAACCTTAAGAGCACTCTGGATCAAGCGGACCTAAAGAAAACAAGCTGAGCCTGATTAGGGGAGAACGACGGGCGCAAACCTACCAGCACAAAATTGTCTTGTCAAGGTGATACTGCGCGCGCGATTTGGATTCCAGCCGCAGGAGATAGGCGTTTCGCGGATAGCGCGGCCTTTATCAGGCTCAAGGCTTAGGGGCCTGCCTGTGATGGCATCGCCCTTTAAGTTCTTTACCTCGGCGAATCTTTCAACTGGCGAAATCGCCATTTCGCAATTGAGTCTACGCGGCTTGGTTGGGATCACCGGATTGCTTCTCTTTACTTTTTGTTAATTTCTGTATAAACTGAATATACAGAACAAGCAGTAAGGATTGGGCAGTCGAATTCTTGGGGGATGGGGGAGAAATGATTGCCGCAAAGGTCACTGAAGACGCCATGGCTCGGACCGCCGTTCCTCCTTACTTTGCGCCGCACATCGGCCTGGAGCAGTACTACCGCGAGGCCGGCCCAGACTATGCAGCATGGAGCCGCGAATTCAACATGCACTTCGGCTATTACCGAGCCTGTGCAAATCCGCTGCATCGCGAGGCCATGCTGGAGCAGATGAATGCAGAGGTACTGGTGCGGCTCCAGTTGGATGGCATAAATGGGCCGCGCCTGCTCGACTTAGGCTGCGGCCTTGGCGCCACACTGCGCAGCTTTGCGCGCCGTCTACCGAGCGCGAGGCTGTTGGGAATTACGCGGGTGCCTTGGCAGGTGGAGCATGCATGTGCCCTAAACGAGGCAGCCGGCTGTGGTAAGCGCGTTTGCGTCATCGAGGGCGACTACGAAGACAGCATTCTGCCCCCCTCCAGCTTTGACGGTGTGTACGCACTGGAGAGCAGTTGCCACGCGCACGGGCCGGACAAGGGCATCCTGTTGGAGGAGGCGCACCGCCTGCTGCGACCCGGTGGACGCCTGGTCGTCGCTGACGGATTTCTTGGAAGTGATCGCTTCGTCAGTCCTCTGCAGCGGCGCATCTACCATAAGTTGTGTGAGTGTTGGGTAATCGAAGAGTTAGCGCAGCTTTACCTGTTCACGTCACGGTTGGAGCAGCTTGGCTTCAGGGAAATCACCGTGGAACATCTGCAAATGCGTGTGGCGCTTTCGGTCATGCACATCCCTTGGGTAACTCTGAAGTTTCTGGTGACAGATGTTATGTTCGGCAACCGAGCGATGACCCGTGCTCGCTGGAATAATGCACTTGCTCCGGTGATACTGCCACTGGTCAGCGCGCCACTGGGGCCCATGACCTACTGCATGATCACGGCGACAAAAGCTCCATCTTAACAACCGCTCTTATGATCAACAGATCGAGCGACACTCGATTTCGGTGCGGAAACTGCGTCAATTGATGAAACGTCGCCATAGCACTCATCGACCTTCAGTTCGGGCAGTCACCTTATCCAGGTATTATGCGCCGACGCCACTGCGCGATTCACCCAAAACGGACTGGAAGTCCGCAATCTCGGTCGCCGTGCAATGTACGGACCGGCACGCCCGGACCGTGAACAGCTCTGATCGCCTTCAATCCGCGGGCGGTGGACCCGGTCGAAGTTCCAGATGAATGCCAATACTTTTGTGAGCTTGCTGATGCGATGAGCCTCGTCCTGTTTGAAGGTGCGGGTTATGGAGCGCCAGGCGCCGGACAGTCTCGAGCGCTCGAGCCAAATCACTAAAGTGGCGCGGGGCAACCGGAGATCGAAGGTCGTTTGTGAAAAATTACCATCGCTGATCCACTCCTTCCCGGCGTGTGCAGTTCTGACCAACTCTCGAAAGGCCGGAACATTCTTCTCGTCCCAATGAGGCTGCCAGATGGCGTCCAGACAGATAACGGGCATGCCGGTACGTTCGCCGAGCTGTCTCGCGAAGGTAGTCTTTCCGCTGCCCGCGCACCCTAAGATGACGATTCGCATCTTGAGTTGTTCTCGTGATGATTCGCTCTCACGATGATTTATTTTCACGATCGGAGCTGTCGCCAGATCATCATCCGTCAACGAATGCAAACACGTGGCAAAACTCTGACAACAGGGCGCGGAGCTTCGTTCCGCCGGACAGGCGAGGGCGCCTCCCCACCCCCAACTCGCCAAAAGCGGGAGCGTTGGGGACCCCGACGCCTGTCCCTACGTGGTTCGTGGATCGCTTCGCTCAATAAGTCCTGGAGCGCCTGGGATTGATAGCGGCGGGCACGGATGCCCCGGACAGCCGGCAGGACGCCGGCGCTACTTTTGGGAAGTCGTCGTTATATTTGTGCCGCGTTGTTTGTCCCGCGGACCGCGGGATCAGTTTTTGGAGCTTCAACCGGCACGGTAGTCGCGAACGTCTTCCCCTGGGCGAAACGGAATGGATGCCGGCAAAGTCGCCGCTTCGGCCATCTTTTGATTGATCTGCTCGAACTCGGGTTTGGACCAGCCAACGCTCGTGACTTCGATCTCTCCATCGTTCGCGATCCAGAAGGTTGTGGGGACGTTGGTGAGGCCGTAGTCATTGGACACGGGATAGTTGCGGGTGTCGTCGAGCAGGATGGGGAAGCTGACACCGAACTCCTTGGCGAAGGCGGCCGTGTCCTTGGTGTCATTCTGAGAGACGCCGACCAGAGTTACGCGTTGGTTCCGATACGCTTTGAACAGGCGCTCGTAAAACGGAAGCGCGTATTGGCAGGTCGGACAAGAGACTTTGAAAAACACGAGCACGACGGGGCCCTGGGCTAAAGCCTGGCGCAGTTCGAATGGTTTGCCATCGAGTGAGGTAAGTTGAAAATAGGGCGCGGCTTTGCCGGCCGTCAGCGCTGGCATTCAGTTCGATCCTCCAATGCAGGCACTATTTTAGATGACCGAGATCTCACACAAGATGAATTTGTTCGGAAACCGGACAGCTCCCTGAACGGAACGGGGCCAAGCGCGACCCGCACAGCCGTGCATTCCCAATGTATTCAAGACATAAGAGTTTCCAGCCGATAAACGCAATGTGGCATCCTCACCCGCGAAACAGCCGCTCCCGGCTTCCGCGTTGCAAGGTTTTCGCTTTGTAGCCCGGCAACCAATCCTTAACTGCGATCCGCAGGTCATTGGGTACGAACTTCTGTTCCGGGATGGCATTGAAAACGTCTTCCGGGCGAACGACGCCAACGCAGCCGCCCGCAGCACATTGGATAGTACAGTTCTGAGGGGTTTCGACGTTCTTTGCAACGGGCAGAAGGCGTTCATCAACTGCACCCGAGAATTGCTCCTGAAAGACGGGATCACGCTGCTGCCGTCGACACAAACCGTGGTAGAGATCCTGGAGAGCGTTGAACCAGATGACCTTGTGATGGCGGCCTGCACGCGGTTGAAGGCGGCGGGATACACCCTTGCGCTCGATGACTACGTGGCATGCGATCGGCGGGAAGCCCTGGTCAACTATGTGGACGTGTTGAAGGTCGATTTTGAGCGCACTACCGTCGAGGAACGGGCTGCCCTTGCGAAGCGATATCAGTCGCCCAAATGCATGATGCTGGCGGAGAAGGTGGAAATGCGCGAGGAGTTTGTCGCTGCGCGGGAGATGGGCTACGTGTATTTCCAGGGATATTTTTTCCGGCGGCCGGAGGTTTTGAAGGCTAAAGAGATCCCGGCAAACCGCGTGAATTACCTGCGCATGCTGGAGGCGATCTCGCGCGAGGAGCTCGATGTTCGGGAACTGGAGAACCTGATCAAGACCGAAGCCTCGGTGCTGTACCGGCTGCTGCGGTACCTGAATTCACCGATGTTCGCCTTCAAGAGCGAGATTCATTCGGTGCGGCACGCACTCACGATTTTGGGTGAGCGGGAGACACGCCGGTGGATCCGGCTGGTGACGCTGGTTTCGGCGGCCATGCAGCGGTCGACGGACCTGGTGCTGTCGGCGCTGGTCCGGGCGCGGTTCTGTGAATTACTGACGCAGAACCTGTCGCGCACGACCAGCGACCCGTTCCTGCTGGGACTGATGTCGATGATGGATGCGATCCTGGAGATCCCGACGGTGCAGGTGCTGGAAATGATCCCGCTTGACCAACGGACGAAGAAAGTGCTGCTGGGAGGAGAGGGGCCGGAACGAGCGATCTACCAATTGATGCTCGCCCAGGAAGCCGGGGACTGGGAGCATGTTCGAACCTTTGCGGCTGAACTAAAGGTGAGCGAGAGCGAAACCGGGGAATTGCGGTGGCAAGCAATGCAATGGGCGCGGCAGGTCGACAGCGAAGGCAGAGACCCGGGCGTTCAGTAAAAAATTGTAAGCAGGGTTTTTGCAAATGCGGGCGGATTTCGGAGGTATCGCGGAGGTGTAGGGTGACCTTAGCACCTCTGTGCAAAACCATAGTGACTTAGGACTTGCGCTCGACAGACCAACACGGGTAGCATGGTTGTGTTCCCAGCGGCCACGTACCCGTGCTGGCCCTCCGCGCCCCTTGGCTCCAGGCGCTTAACGGAAAAGATATTCAGGATTTTCCAGTCGCATCGGGGTGTTCGCGCATCGAAAAACGCGAGCGTAGAAATGACCCGCGCAGCGGCACAGGGCTGACGAGAACGCCAACCTTCATCGCAGTTGGGGATACGCAACAAGAGAAAACTTATGAATGCAGGACCGGGACGTTCCTCCGGTGGCGGAGGAAGAAGCAGGCGGCGGCGCGGCCGACGTCCACCCAACCATCGCGGTGGCGGTGGGGGCGGACAAGGACGCGATCGCAATAACCCCAACAATCAGGGTGGAATTTACACAGCACCCATGGATCACAGCTATCGCGCTGTGCTCGGCAACGGGAATAACAACGGACACAAGGGTGGACGGCCGCGACCAGGTTTTGGCGCGACCTATCACCCGCCGGACCCGGAACCTTTGCCCACGAGAGAAGACGCGAATTCCCGCATCTTCGCTTTCGTCGACGATCTGTTCTTCCTGGCGAAAATTCAGGAGACGGCGCGAAAGATGAATGTGAAGGTTGAGTTCGTGAAGACGGACAAAGATCTTATCGAGCGCATGAAACAGAACGGCGAAGAGAAGCCCTCGCTGATCATCTTCGATCTAAATAATGTGAACGCGAAGCCCCTGGCACTGATCCCCAAACTCAAAGCCAAGCTGAAAAAAGGCACTTCGATCATCGGCTTCCTGTCGCATGTCCAAGGCGACCTGAAGCAGAAGGCGCACGAAGTGGGCTGCGACATGGTGTTGCCACGGTCGGCGTTCTCGCAGAACCTTCCTCAGTTGCTGCGGCGTCACGGAGCCGCCGAAGAAGAGGCTGGCGTGCAGTAAAGACAGGTCTTCGGTTGTTAAGTCTCAGGTCTTACAGGCGGGACGCCGGCGCTACTCATTCCTGCGGGACGCGATTTATCCTGGCGGCCAGCGCATATCCCGGCCACCGATTAAATGCACGTGCATGTGAAAGACGGATTGGCCTGACTTGGGCCCGACGTTGAGCACCGTGCGATAGCCGTCTTCGATTCCACGCTGCCGGCCGATCTCGGCTGCGGCCAGGTGCAAGCGGCCGATCAGTTCCGCATCTTCTTTCTCCGCTTCTTTCAGACCCCGAACGTGCTTCTTGGGAATGATCAGAACGTGGGTGGGCGCTTGTGGATTGATGTCCTCGAACGCAAAGGTGTGTTCGTCTTCGTAGACTTTCTTGGTGGGAATCTGGCCGGCGATAATTTTGCAGAAGAGGCAGTCAGGCATAGATTCTCGGCTTTCGGCTTTCGGCTTTCGGCTTTCGGTGTCAGGCACGCAGGTCAGCAAAATGACATCTGCTCACAACAAGCGCGCCGGAAAACGAGAGTACACATTGCACGAGTTCGGGTGCAAGGTCCGGAAATCAAGAAATAGCAAATTGTGTCCGGAGACCGGACGCCTAAGACCTGACACCTGAGACCTGCCACCTGTTCATCAATCCAGCCGCACCAGATACGCTGAGCCTTGGGCGGTTTCTGTTTCGTGCATGACTGCTTCCGCGCGCTGGCGATCGTCGTTCAACACACGAACCCGCACCCACCAAACGCCCACGGGACTGAGAAACTTGTGAACTTTCGCAGTCTGGTAACGGCGTGAGAGGTGCTCTGCGAGCTTGACCGCATCCTTTTGGTCCTCGAAAGAGCCGAACTGCACGGCCCAGCGGCCACCCGAGAGCGGCGACGACGCCTGCATCAATTCGAGTTTGACCTCGGCGAGGCCCGGTTGCCAGACATCGAGCTTCTTTGCGGCCGCGTAGGACAAATCGAGAACGCGTCCCTCGACGAAAGGACCGCGGTCGGTAATACGCACGAGCGCCACGTGATTCGTTTTCAGATTCGTGACCCGAACGATCGAGCCTAAGGGCAAGGTGCGGTGGGCCGCCGTCATGGCGTGCATGTTGTAGAGCTCGCCGTTGGAGCCTTTGCGATTGTGATAAGGCGCTCCGTACCAACTTGCCATACCAGTCTCGGTAAGAAGAGGCTTGGCATCGGCCGGTATGACGATCTCTTCATCCTTCTCTTCCGCGGTTTCGCTTTTCGGTTTCGTCGTGGCGGGCGGTTTTGCGGGCGAAATTGCGGTTGGAGCAGACGGCGCGGGGGCAGGGGCAGGTGGTGGCGGCGGCACTTGCACGCGCGCCTGCTTGTGGCGAGCGCATCCAGTGAGCAGCAGCGCCAGAAAGAAGATCAGCAGACCGGAACGGCCGGACTTCAATGTTTGTTGGCCTCTCGCTTGGCTTCCTCCATGTAATCGGCCAACCGGTGCAGCTTTTCGGCGGCGACGCGAAGCGCTTTCGTCGATTGCTGGCGAACGGCGGGCACAACCTCCCGATTCAGATAATCGATGAACTCCGCGCCGTCTTTTTCTAACTGCTCCGCCGCTGCAGAGACAGTTTTGTTGACACGCGCCGTGGTTTCTTCCACCTTGCCTTTGAAGTCGCCCATGCTCCTCCTTCGATGTGAGCAGGTTGCCGCGCGGGATGAGGATTTCCGTCATTATTTCGTGGAGTGGCTTGCTGGTCAACGTAAACGGACGCGAGCCAGTACTTGGGGCAAGAGTCTTGGGGTAAAATCGCCGCATGTTTCGAGCGGGGGCAGTCATTTTTGTGATGTTGATGCTCGTGATGCTCAATGCTTGCACGGTGTACCGGGAACATCCAGTGCAGATCATTGACGATGCCACCGGCGGCACAGGTTTTGAGCAGGGATTGTGGCGCGATATTCAGCAGCAGAACTGGAAAGACCTGGAGCGGCACATTGCTGCGAACTTCGTTTACGTGACGCCAACGGGCCGATTGGAACGGGCGGCGGCATTGGCCGAGATCGAGAAGATGCGCGTGACCGATTATTCGATGGGCGACATCACGAGCGAGATGAATGGCGACGCCTTCGTGGTCGCGTATACGATCACCCTGCGTGGAAGCGATGGAAACAACGCCTTCCCGAATCAGGCGCAGCGTCGAGTGACCGTCTGGCAGAAGCAGAAAGCCGCGTGGGTGGTGATCTCCCATTCGGTGATTGGCACTTCGTAAGTGCGCATTAGACTTCCACCCTCTTCAAGAACACATTTCAATGCCAGCTGGCAGAACCCGTTCGCGCAATAGCAGTGACCACGGGAGTGGGAATAACGGATTCGATCGCGACCGGCAACTTTTTTCCGAGAGACTGTTGGACTGGTACGGCCAGCACAAGCGGGATCTGCCCTGGCGGGCCGATCGGGAACCATATCGCGTGTGGCTCTCGGAGGTTATGCTGCAGCAGACCCGCGTGGCCGCGGTCCTCGAACACTACCGGCGATTTCTCAAGAAATTTCCGACGGTTCAGAAGCTGGCATCGGCGCGTGAATCGTCAGTACTGGCAGCGTGGAGCGGGTTGGGATACTACCGTCGGGCACGGATGCTGCACGCCGCGGCGAAGCACGTAGTGAATGAATTTGGCCGGAGATTTCCGAAGACCAGCGATGAGTTGCTTGCCCTGCCGGGCATCGGACGCTACACAGCCGCCGCGATCGCAAGCATCGCTTTCGACGAGCCTGTCGCGGTGGTTGATGGAAATGTGGAGCGGGTCATCGGCCGAGTGCGGGGCAGGCAAGCGTCCGGCGAGGAATTGTGGACGGTGGCCGAAAGCTGGCTCGATCGAAAACGGCCCGGCGACTTCAATCAGGCGATGATGGAGTTGGGCGCCACGATCTGCTTGCCGCGGGCTCCGCAGTGCCTGCTTTGTCCAGTCCGAGATTTATGCGCGACTCGGGGAGAGTTGAAGAGGACAGCGGCAATTCCGGCGCAGATAAAGCGGGAGATCAATTTCGGATTGGCACGCCGCGGGAACGAGATATTTCTCGTGCAGCGGAGCAAAGAAGAATCGTTGATGCCGAGCATGTGGGAGCTTCCGCAGTACTCGAACGGAAATGGCCAGGGCAAGGCACTGCTCTCCTTACGGCATTCCATCACGGTGACGGATTACAAGGTGCGAGTCATGGCGATGACGGATCCCGGCGCCGTAGCCGGTCGATGGGTGCCAACGTCCCGATTGCCGTCGTTGCCGCTGACCGGACTCGCACGAAAGATCTTGAAGCGTGTGGAGTTGATGTAGAGAGAGCGTGCGCGATGAAGAAATCAGCAGTGGCCATCGGAATGATGGTGATGTTTGTGCGCCTTGGATGCAGCGGACCTCTATGCACGCAAACCACGGCAACAGAGACCAAGTCCTACGTCGGATTTGATCGCAATGATTACCCGGGAGATGACAATCTGCCTGCCCTGCGCCAGGATTTTTCCTTCGCGGGCTACTGGCTGAATGTGCCGCCAGGCGCGAAAAGCAACTCGTGGGTGGGCAAGCGCGACGTCCTCCGCAAGACTGGATTTGGATTTCTCGTTTTGTTCAACGGGCGGCTCGATGCCGAGCTACGGAAAACGAAGGATCCAGCGCGGTTGGGTCGGGAAGATGCAATTTCGGCGGTGGGCGCAGCGCAGCACGAAGATTTTCCTGCTCACACAGTGATTTTTCTCGATGTGGAAGAAGGCGGGCGCATGCTGCCCGAGCAGAAAGCTTACATTTATGCGTGGGTCGATCATGTGAATGAAGCCGGCTTTCGCGCCGGCGTGTACTGTTCAGGGATCGCAGCAAAAGAAGGCGGCGGCGTCGAAGTAATCACCGCTCAAGATCTGCGTCAGAATGCAAACGGGCGAAGCATCGTGTACTGGGTGGTGAACGACGCCTGTCCACCCTCTCCGGGCTGCGCGCTACCGAAGGAAGTTCCGCCTCCCTCACGAAGCGGGATCGATTTCGCAGAAGTGTGGCAACTGGCACAATCTCCGAAACGTCGCGACGTAGCGAGCGGGTGCCACGCGACATACGACCGTGACGGCAATTGCTACGCGCCAGCTACGCAAGGAAGACATTTGTTTTTGGATTTGAATGTAGCTGCGTCAGAGGATCCGTCGGGCGGGCGGTAGCGACTTGCCGTTTTGACCGATCCTTGAAGTTTGTCCGTGGGCGGGTGGCGCCTCCGACGGCTGGATGACGCGTGCATTGAAGTTCGAACGGGACGAAGGAGGAATTCTCTAGTCGCTATCCGAGTGTGTTCGAGGAAACTCTGAGGAGGGGTAAGTACGCTCCCAGATTCTCGCGCGCGATCTAGGAGGAAGAAGGACCATCTGGCGTCGCCAGTGATTAAGGCTCCTCATCCTGAGCGGGATCAGTGTGTTCCCATTCGGCGCCACAGGCGTGGCATTTCCAGGCTTTGCGATGGAGCGGAATTGGCACCGCGATCCACGCGCTCGTGTACGCGACCGGCTTGTTCAACTCCTGAAAACTGACATCGAGAGAATGACACTTGGGGCATTCTGGCGATTCATAGTTACCAATACCGTCGACATCGAAGTTTTCCGGGATGGGTTGGTCCAGGATTTCGTCAGCAGCCTCAGCATCCTCTGGCTTTACCAGCAGTTTGACGCCCCCGAGCAAATTAGAGATAAACCAGTCCATCCGGACCATGTTGTCATCGCCAAGGTGGCATTCGATTCCGGCCGAATCGAGGCTGCCCTTGGCAAGAAGGGCTTCGGGCAAGTCGCGGAATTTGCGAACGGGCACCAGATGCTGGAATTCCACTTCGGCTTCTGGGGAATCCGTTGGTTGCGATGGGTCCGGGTTCGACAAGCGGCGGCGTTGCAATTCGGTCGCGAGTGCCGTGCGGGCGACATCAGTCAGCGAGACGGAGTCGGCCTCGATTTGCTCCAATTCGCCGTCGCTCATCGTGGAATAGAGACCTTGCAGGCGGGTGGACTCGTCGGAAGAAAAGCTCATCGTGGGAGAGATTGTACTTTGGCTTCCGACCAGGAAGAAGGGGCCTTCAGCGAAAGTTGGAAAATGACAATGGTGGGCGCTATAGGATTCGAATTTGCTCGAAAACGTAGTTTCAACGACATAGAGCGCACGGCGGGCACCGTAGAGCAGTGGAAGGCGGTGGTAAGCAGTGCTAACGGACCCCAAACGGATCACGGCTCAGCGATCACTTGAAAGCGCCAAGGTAGGGTCGAGTGAAGAGTCCAATCAGTAAAAGCAAGCCCCCGAAAGTCTCGATCATGCCGCCTGCCAAAAACAGCGGAGGGAGGTGCGGCACCGGCGTAGGAAACCCAAACAACTTCTGCGTGCCGTGGGACCCCGTACACAAAGGCGGCAATGATTCTCAGGATGCTTAGAAAGCCCTCATCGCGAGGTATTCTTTCCCCGTCGCCGCTCACTGGCCTTCATCAGTTCGCTCATGTCCCCCACTGGCCGAATCTCGAAAATGTTGCCGTACTTCAGCGACGGATGCTGCGTCATGAGCTGTACGGCATGATTCATGTCGCGCGCCTCAAGGACAAGAATGCCGCCGAGTTGTTCCTTGGTTTCCGCATAAGGACCATCCGTGGTCGCGACTTTGCCGTTCTTCCAATACAGGGTCAAGGCGGTTTCCGCAGGCTGAAGCGCTTCTCCACCACCCCAATGCCCGTTGGCGCGAAGATGGTCGTCGTATGCAAAGCATGTGTCGAACATCGCGTCTTTCTCGCCCTCGGTCATGCGTTCGTGCTTGCCTTTGTCGTAGTAACCCAAACAGATGTATTTCATCGCTCTTCTCCTCGTTCTTCCCGCCTGGGGGGAATCAGCAGCCCAGCCGTTGCAGATTTTTCTGTCACTGTTTCAAGTAACGAAGCTCAACACATCCTGATTTAAGGATCTTTGACTCAACAAGTTTCAATTGCAATCTCTCCCGCAGGCTAACACGGTCCAACAAGCGTCTACCTTCTCCCGCAACGATCGGCTGAACGACAAAACGATATTCATCCACGAGACCAAGCTCGATAAGTTGTGAAGGAATATCCACGCCGCCGACCAAAATATTTTTGCCTCTTTCTTGTTTCAGTTTAAGTATTTCGTCGTGAAGGTTCCCACGAACGATTCGCGTATTTCTGTCTTCAGCGCTGTCTAATGATCGGGAAAAAACAATCTTGTTGATGGAGTCAAACCTGCGGGCAAATTCGACCGATGCTTTTGTCTCCGACGGGTTTTTGGCGACTTCAGGCCAATAAGGAACCATCAATTGATAGGTTTTACGCCCAAAGACCTGCAGATCAACTTCTCGCATGAGCTGCGTATAATGTTCAAGTATTTCGTCATCACCAATTGTTTTGGTGTGGTCGCAGCAGCCATCCAGGGTAATGTTGATTGCGAAGATTAAGTTTCTCATTTGATTGTCCTGACCCCCCTTTATGTACCAGCGTTTATGCGAGTTTGAGGCCTTGCGCGCTGGATCGTCCATCCTTTCGATCGCTCATCCTCTCGGCCGTTCATCTCATAGTCGTCGCGGACGGAAAAAATCGACAGCCGAGGCGAACTATTTATTCAATTCCTCGAGGGCTGGTGCTCAGCCTTTGAAATGCCGAAGCTACCACTACTGAGGGCGCACCGCCCAGGACAACTACGCCCTTGACCGAGCCTTTGCTGTTATCGAGGGGCACCCGCGGTATTAGAATGGGAAAGAAAAACGGATGGTGAAGCCACCCGCCAAAAATCACTTAGACAATGGATGCAAGTTTCCGCAACAAGCGATCAAAGCTCCACGGCCCTCCACCCGCGCTCGCGAGAAATGGGAAGATGAAGCAATCAAGCACCGCGCCTTCCACATCGTTCAGCAGGAGCCAGAATCCCTGTGGTGCATGGAACTTGAAGTAAGCAACGGCCATCTCGCCTGAAAGGACGGAGGCGAAGGGTCGAGTGAAGAGTCCAATCAGTAAAAGCAAGCCCCCGAAAGTCTCGATCATGCCGCCTGCCAAAAACAGCGGCGGAAGGTGCGGCACCGGGAACGGCGTAGGAAACCCAAACAACTTCTGCTCCCGTGTACCCCGTACACAAAGGCGGCAATGATTCTCAGGATGCTTAAAAAGTATGGCGACCACCGATTCACAGGATCCCCCTCACGTCGATCAGCCACAGCCGGCGTAGCGGAGAACGACCGCACCTCGCCGAGGATCGAGTAGATCAATGACACGTGTTCATCTCCGGGGCCGCGTCCATCAATATCGGCAGCCCGAAGAGTGGGAAAGTGTCCGGCACGAACGTCACGATCTCCGTGATCAAGCCTTTCTCGATTCGAAGAACGTCCAGCGCCATGGCGCGCCAGGTGGAATCCCCGGGCCGGCGCACATAGTTGGCGACCGCTGGCTGCAGGTTGGCGTGGGTCACAACGCAGCGCAGGTGTCCAGAGTGTTCGGAGCCGAATCCGCCTTCGATCCATAACCTGAACATCGCTTCACGGCCTGCGGCCGTGTCCGGCTGGGGCGGCATGCGGAAGGTCGCGTCCGCACGAATGATCGATTCGAAGGCGCGAAAGTCCGCCGCTTCGCTCGCCGCGATGTATTTCTTCAGCAGATCGCGCTCGGCCTCGCTGGCGTCCACGCTGGCGGGCCACGCCGGCTGGTGCGACCCCAGACGCTCGCGGAGCCTAGCCCGGGCACGCAGCAATGCGCTGTTTACGGCAGAAACAGTGAACCGCAGACAAAAGTGCTCGCAGGCTTGAGGCTCTATCAGTGGGCCGCCATCGTTAGCGTCGTCCTGGGAGCACTCTTTACCGCTTTCGACAACGGCGAACTGGCGCCAGACCCAACCTTTCAATGGAGGGCGATATTCACGGCGGCAGCATTCGGGTTTGGAGTCTTCTGTGCCATGGGGGTCGACTTTCCGAAGTCGCAACGAAGGTTCTCGCGGCTGACATAGGCAAATGAGCCGACAGGAGCCGTACGTATGAGATGGAACTAACACATGCCCCGTCATTTCGTCTTTAATGGCTAGGTTGTCGGGTTGTTGCGAGAAGAGAGAATCGCACCCGCGCGTGGTTGCAAAGTGAAACAATGTCGCTGCCCCAACCATCGACCAGGCACTTCTCCCGCTACTGCAGCTTGGCGTACTCGGCATTGGCTTGCTTCAGTATGCTAATATCGGCGTCGGCGTCCTTCACAACGCCAGCGCTGGGCTGGCCGGGTCTCTCGGCGCCCGCTTCATCCAGCGGGAGATGGATGGACTTTGGCTGCGGTCATCATCGCCGAACTGGGTGGGCGCGTTTGCGTTAGGCGGAGGGCTTACACTCTCGCCCTTTCGCTTGCGAGGTGAGTTCACAATTCCGCCCTGGCCACGTTTCCCGAGCCCCCTATAATGAAGGACGGCCGAACTTCCCAGGTCCGGTTTGAAGTCTTGGCATCTCGTCCGTAAGCCTTCCCGTTCGCCTCAAGTTGTGCGATGAGAAAATCAATACAGCACTTGGCCGCACCCTGGGCATTGCCCGCGCCGTCTAGCGGGATCGCCCTGTCCCCAAGGCAGGCAAAGCCATCATCATTCACATTCTTGCCTGCTTCAGTTCGAGTTGCTCCGTTGAATCTTATCGGGGTTCCCTTTGCAACAGGGACAATTGGTTACTGTGAAGGCGTTTCGGTATCCACAAAAGCAATTTGTTGAAAGGCCGGGTGGTAATCTGCTCCTATAATGATCATTGTTCGGCTCCTTTCTACCCGAGCCTTCTTGGTTGGTTTTGGCACCAAAGTTTACTCAGGTCTAGCTAGGGGCCGGCATTGTTATGGAATCAATTACACTCCATCGGAAGTCACGGATAACCCGTTTGGAATCAGTAGGCGCTAGAACGGGACTTTCATCCCTATGGGTGGGCCGCAGGCCCATAGAAACTCAAAACCGATTGGTTATTAACGTTATAGGGATATTTCAACAGTCAAGAGCTTCAGGGCAAGCCTCGGCCTACATCACCCAGCGGTACGAGCGTGGCTTCGTTGAACGCGAGGACAGTCGCCGCTCGATCATCTGCAAAAGAGTCTCGCCAGAATTCAACTCACAGGGCTTGTTGCGGTCCCAGGGATCTTGAGTCGCGCGACGGAGGGGAGCGGACTCGGAATTCAAAAGTCTTCTCTGAAACTGAGTCTCTTGTCAAACAAAACGCACTAGGCCTGTACGAAGTTGAGCGGAACCTGCGCTGTTAATAGAAAAAGTGGTACCTAATATTTCCACATACGAATTTCTTGGCCGCCGCGCTCGAATTTCACTTCATCCATCAGTTGCCGAATGAGGTAAATCCCACGTCCATGATCAGCGTGAAGATTCTCTTGCATTTTGGGGTCAGCCAGCGATGTGGCATCAAATCCTGGGCCTGGATCTGACACTGCGATCAAGACGCTTCCATTTTGGTCCGACATCACGCAACAGCCGACGGTCAGAGCGGGGTTATTCTTGCAGCCATGGACTACTGCGTTGGCCAAGGCCTCCTGAACTGCCAAGCCGATCTCAAGTTGCTTTTCCTCGGCGAGACTCAAATCTTTGAGCTTGTCCGCCACAGCATCGGCAACGGTGGCAATCGCATTCTGCTCGGCAGGTATGCTCATGTTCAGGAGTTCGCGGAAGCCGAGATTGTCCATGAAAAACTGATTGTTGGCCATCTATTTGCGCCATCCTCAAGACCAAAGTTGCTAACAACTCCTGCGATCAGACAAACGAATCTACAGCTGCGTTTTCGTCGTCAAACACTTCAAATAAGTTCAGCACGCCGACTAGTCGAAGGACCTGAATAGCGAATTTGTTTGGATTCACGAGTTTCAGCGTGCCGCCGCGCTGCTTGGCCGACGCCATGGCCTTGACCAGCAGCCCAATGCCGCTCGAATCGATACTCGGCACTTCGGCGAGGTTCACGACGAGCTTACTGTTGCCAGCGGCGACCGCCTCATCAATGGCGGCACGCAACGCGTCCACCGCCTCTCCTAATCTGAGTTGCCCGCGAAGCCGAATCACTTCGACCTGGGCCCGTCTGCGAACATCGACATCCACTGTTGCCTCCCCTGAAAGTGCTTGCGAAGAGCTGGTTTTCTCGACTTTATCGCATTGACATGGACAACACTGTTTGTTACAGTGCGCGTTAAAATTATGTGAACTGCTGGAAATTTGCAAATTTCCGGTGTCTCCCCTGAGAAAGCAAAGCCAAGAAAAAAATCTACTCCTGCGGCTGCATGTCGTAAGACCGGGTGCAATGGCTACCCAAGGGTCGAGTTCTATTGACATTGTCGGAAGATTGTCGGCGGCGCTGCTGCGGGAACGCGAAGTGCGGCCACGTGCTGCCTTGATCGCTCAGGCGGTGATGGAGTTGTTTCCCAGCTCAGCAGCAGCCGTTTACGCAATAGAGGACGCAGAGGATCCCAAGTGGACGTCGATCGCCGTTCTTGGCGAAATTCACCTGGACCAGCAGGTCATACCTATCGACTTCGGTACGCTGGGAGCGGTGGCCGAATGTCCACAGCCAGTCGTTTACTCGGGTTCAAGCCTGAATCGTGAGGATTATGCCCACCTCCATTCCCGGCGCACCGTGCAATCCCTCGCTTACGTTCCTTTCTTGATGGACGGCAACCTGATTGGTGCGCTGGAAATTGTTTCTTTTGAGACTGCAATTTCCGAAGAGGAACTCTCACTCGTCGACTTCGTCGAGGCTTCAGGCACTGCAATCGCTGCGGCTCTTGAATATGAACGGGAGCGCAACTCCCAGTTGTCATCGATTTCGCGACTGGCTCAACTCTACGATTTAGAAAAGGTGTTCAATTCCACACCGGAAATGGACGATCTGCTGCCTATCGTGGCGCGGAAGTTCCGTGAAGTCCTCGACGTGCAGGCGGTCAACTTGTGGCTGGTAGGCGGCGATGGTGAACTCATCCTTCTCAACCGGGATGGCAAGGATCCCACAATCGAGGTTGGCGCGGTTCAGCGGAGTGGTGAAGGAATTGCTTCTGAGGTTTCCGATTCTGGCGAGCCGCTGGTCCTAAGCGTTGCGCAAGACGACCGACTGAAACGCCGCAATGCAGCGACCGAGGACGGAGCCGTGTATTCCCTCATGGCTGCTCCGATCGTGGCGCAAGAGAAACTGGTTGGTGTCGCCGAAGTAATCAATAAACTGGGAGGAACTGCCTTTGATGAAGACGACGTCTTTCTGCTGACCAGCGTGGTACAAACCGCGGCCAGCGCTCTGCACAATGCGACTCTCCTGCAGGCCGAGCGCAAAGTTGAAATCCTGGAGACGCTTGTTACCGTCAGCAAGGAAATCACCTCCACACTCAATATGGATGGGGTACTGCATACCGTCGTGAATGGCACGAAGGCGGTAGTTCCCTATGACCGCGCTGCTGTTGCGCTCGAACAACGGGGCAAGCTTCAGGTAAAAGCGGTTTCAGGGCTGGATGCAATCCGGCTGGGCGATGCTGAGGTTCAGAAGTTGCGAGAAGTGCTCGAATGGGCGACGGTCTCCAATGACGAGATCCATATCAAACAACATGGAGACGAGATAGATGCCGACCGCGAGGAAACCAAAGCCAAATTTGCTGAACATTTCCAGCGAACAGATATGCGGGCTTTTTATGCGGTCCCGCTGCTGGATGATGCCGGACGCATCGGCATTCTTTCATTCGAGAGCGGCGACCCCGACTTCCTCACGGAAGCGCACCTTGAAATGATCCGTGTTCTTGCAGCACAGGTGACGGTCGCGTTGCGCAACGCCGAATTGTACAAAGAAGTCCCGTTCATCGGGGTCATCGAGCCTCTGATGCAGCGGAAAAAGAGATTCCTGGCCATGGAGAAGCGACGCCGGGCTCTTTTCGTGACTGCCACGGCCGCCGCAGCGATTTTCCTCACCTTCTGCCCCATACCCATGCGCCTGGCGGGAGATGCGTCGGTCGCTCCGCAGAACATTTCGCAAATCCAACCGGAATTCGACGGGGTGGTGCGATCAGTTGCCGTACACGAAGGTGATGCGGTCAAAAAAGGAACTGTGTTGGCGGAGCTCGAGGATTGGGAGTACCGATCCGATCTGGCGGCAGCGGAGGCAAAGTACAAGTCCGCCTTAGCCGAGATGAACAGGGCCTTGGCGGCAAACGACGGCACGGAGGCTGGCATGCAACGACTTCAGGCCGATTTCTGGTCGTCGGAAATCGATCGTGCGCATGAGAGGCTGGAGAAAACGCGTCTGCGATCTCCCATCGATGGATTGATTGATACCCCACACGTAGAGACCTTTGCAGGACGCCGTCTCGAAAAAGGCGACGTATTCGCCGAGGTCATCAACACCTCCGCGGCCATGGTGGATGTAGCGATCGATCAGGAGGAGGTCAGATTTCTCAAGCCGGGTCAAGACGCTGCCGTGAAGCTCGAAAGCTTTCCCACGAAGACATTCCGGGGCACAGTAGCGATCGTCAGCCCAAAGAGTACGTCAAATGGAGATGATCGCGTTTTCTTTGCGCGCGTGAGCGTTCCTAATCCCAGCGGCGAAATTCGACCGGGTATGCAAGGCCGCGGCAAGATCTGGACCGGTTGGCATCCAGCCGGATACGTCTTGCTGCGTCGACCTCTGGCATGGATCTGGTCGAAGCTGTGGTCTTGGTTCGGTTGGTGAGACATAGTGAAAGGCTTTCCTATGCGTAGCCAGTACAAAGGTTCCGCCTCGCTTCTCATGGCACTGGTCGCGGCGAGTCTCTTTACCAGCTGCGGAGAATCTCCGTCTTCAGGAACTTCGAGTCATGTACTCGCAGCCAATACTCAACCCTCCAGTTCACCCACTGTCACCCCACCCGCGGATATCACTTCTTCGGGCCCGATCGTTGTGGAGAACCAGCTCGACGTGGCAGCGCAGCGTGATGGCGTGGTAGCTCAAATCTCCGCAGATACCGGCAAATCGGTCCGCCAGGGAGACGTTCTGGCCCAACTCGATGATCGACAGCTCACCGCCGATCGCAATGCCGCGGAAGCCAAGCTACGCGCCATCGGTGCCAATATCAAGAACTGGCAATCCGAAATCAAGGTCTTGCAAACCGATCTGGCTCGCTCGGAGAAAATGTGGGACGCGCAGATTATCACGAGAGAGCAACTCGAGCATGACCGCTTCAAAGTGGAAGCTGACCAATACGAACTGGAGCGCGAGCACGAGAACGCTATCAACCAGCAGGAAGTGATCCGTTCCCTCAATTTGGAATTGGAAAAGACAAAGATTCTGGCGCCTTTCGATGGCGTAGTGGCCCGGCGCTACGTACGAGTCGGACAGCGCGTCGCAACTGGTGATCGCCTCTTCTGGGTGACGGCGACTGCGCCGCTGCGGGTCAAGTTCACTCTGCCTGAAAGGGCGCTAGGCAAAGTGGCGCGCGGGCAAGTCATCGGTGTCAGTACTCCCGACATCCCCGATTCTCAATACCAGGCCACCGTGATTCAGATCAGCCCGGTCGTCGATCCTTCAAGTGGGACCATTGAAGTCTTGGCGGAGATCACCAATCCGCACGGAAGTCTGCGCCCTGGCATGACCGCCGACGTCCGTATTCCACAACCTCGATGAATATCCTTCGTACGCTCGACATGGCCTTACCAGAGATTCGGGAGCGCCGTGCGCAGCAAATTCTCCCCTGTATGGAGCCGACACTTGTGGCGCGCGAGCACATGGAAGAAGGAGTCCGCAAGTTCCTCGTGGTCAAACCCAAAGGAGAAGGCTATTACCGTCTGACGCCGGAACAGTGGCACTTACTGCAGATGTTCGACGGCAAAAGCTCGTACGAGCAGATTGGGGCGAAGTACAGCGCAGCCACGCGAGAGGAATGTTCTGAGGAGCAGGTGCGGGAATTTGCCGACGCGCTGGCAACTACCGACATGGTGCGCCGCACCGTGCTCGAAAATAGTGCGGTACTTTTAGATACTCTGGAGCAACAACGGAAAAAGAGGCGCAAGAGCAAGTGGGGAGATCTAGCGGAAGTGAATATAGCCGCTTGGGATCCCGACGCTTTTCTCAACCGCTTGTATCCCTACATCAAGTTCCTATATACGCCGTGGTTCAACCTCTTCGGCCTGGCAATGGTCGGCATCATGACGGTCATTTTCATCGGGAACTGGAACGTGATCTGGCACGACACATTTGAGTTTTACAACCTGACGGACAAGACTTTTATCGACTTCATTACCGTCTGGGTGCTGTTCTCTTTTGTTGCCTTCTTCCACGAATCAGCGCACGGGTGCACGGTGAAACACTACGGCGGCGGCGTACATGGGATGGGCTTTCTGCTGATGTACTTCCTGCCCTGCTTCTACTGCGACAGCACCGAAGTGTACGTGTATGGACAAAAATGGGAGCGCATATATACGGCCGTCGCAGGCATCTGGAGCGAGCTCGTGTTTTGCTCATTCGTGACCTTGGTGTGGTGGGCCACGGCGCCGGGGCTGTGGATTCACAATGTCGCCTACATGTTGATCGTGATTACCGGGATCGGAGTGGTGGTTCTGAATGTGAATCCACTGGTCAAACTCGACGGATACTTCATTTTCAGCGAGCTCATTGGAGTAACCGACCTGAAAGAAAAATCCACTGCCTATCTCAGCGGTTGTTTCAAACGCAACGTTTGCGGCCTGCCGGTTGAAGTTGAATATGTTCCCCGGCAGCGGCGTCCCCTGTTTACCGCCTATGCCATTGCTTCGGGTCTGTATTGCTACGTTCTGCTCTTCGTGATCGTGCAAATCGCCTACAACATTGTCCACCGGTTCTCGCCGGACTGGGCGTGGGTTCCAGCGCTGTTGTTGGCTTTAAAGGTCTTTCAGTCCCGTCTGAGGGCTGCGGGAAAATTTATGAGAGTCATGTATCTCGATAAGAAGGAAAGGGTCAGGTCCTGGTTTACACCAGCCCGCCGAGTACTGTTCGCCGGGGGCGTCCTGTTCCTGGTTTTCGCGCCGATCTGGCCCGACACTATTTCGGGTCGCTTTTCGGTAGAACCGACGAGGCGGTCCGTGATTCGCGCCGAGGTGCCGGGCAAGGTGGATCGCGTCTATGTCCAAGAGGGAGCTGTTGTTGCGGCCGGTGCGCCGCTGCTCCGCCTCCGCAACTTAGGTCTCGAGTCGGAAGCGGCCCGCGCGAACGCTGATCTGGCCATTGCAACTGCCAGGGCGACGCAAGCACAGTTGCGCTACGCATCGTTCGGGTCAGCCGAGCGCGAGCGGCAACAACTGGCAGCGCGCGAACGCAACCTCGCCGAAAAAGTGTCTAGACTCCAGGTGGTGAGTCCGATATCCGGTGTAGTTGTCACCCCGCGATTGCATGATCTGCCGGGCTCATACCTCAAGGAAGGCGCGGAGATCGCCGAAGTGGACGATCTTTCATCTGTGCGGGTCCGCATCTTTGTCCCGGAAATTGCTATGCGGGACTTGCGAGTGGGCGCGCCGGCCGACCTGAAACTCGATGCCTTGTTTCGCCCGGTAAGTGGACACGTTGTCACCATTGCACCGATGACGGAACTCTTGCCTGAAGGCCTCGTTCCAAAGGAAAAGTATTATCAGGGGTTTCGGCAACCTGGATTCTATGCGGCGACGATCGAATTACCATCCCAAGGAGAATTACAAGAAGGAATGCCAGGCACGGGGAAGATCATGGCGGGGCATCGGAGCCTGGCTGGATTTGCCTGGCGCCTCGTACACGACACGGTCTGGCGCAAAATCTGGTAAATGAAAAGGGCTGCGAACGAATTCGCAGCCCCGAAACTCGTCCTGCGTGCGGCGCTCGTTAGTTCACGGCAGTCTTGGTATTGTTAAGCGTGGACTTGAAGCTTGATTTGGTGCGACCCAGATTTGATTTGAAGCTCGACGTATTGCGTTGGATGGTGGACTTCGAAATCTCCTGCTTCGGTTCCAAGCTGGATTTCGCAATAACAGCCTTCTTTGCGGTTGCCCGGTTGCTGATCAGTGACTTCTTCTCAATCGCCATTTCATCCTCCGTTGGAGATGCTGGAATTTGTACTGAACTTGCGACCGGGCCTTCATGCATTCTTTCCGGTCTGATGTTCTCTTAGCAATACGCACGCCAAACTTTTGGGTTTGAGAGCGAACCTGAGTTTCTCTTTCGAATCATCAGGATAGCCCTCGCCGTCCAGAGCAGCAGGGGCGATCTCCGCCTTTTCTCCATGGTATGGGTAAATAATTAACCTAGTGTGGGTCAATTATTTGCCCGTATTTGATATTTTCGGCAGAGATACTTCATTTTTTGCGGATCGATGTGCAATAGCCTGGCGGCTTCAGCTTTCCGGCCTTGGGTGCGGCGCAACGCTGCCTGGAGATAAGCCACTTCAATCCGGGCAATTTCCTCGTCGAAAGAAATCCCTTCCTCCGGTATCAGCAACGACTCCTGCTTGCTGGCGCTGGCATAGAGTATTTGTTGCGGCAGATGCTTGGCGGTAATCACCTGGCCCGAAACCATCAATGCCAGCCGCTGTATCAAGTTCTCCAGCTCCCGAACATTGCCAGGCCAGGCATAATCCTCAAGGATTTCCAGCGCCTCGGGATCTATCTGCTTCAATGGAACATTATTTGCCCCGCAATATAAATGAAGGAAGTGATCCACCAGCAGAACGATATCGCCGATGCGCTCGCGCAACGGAGCTAGGAAGATGGGAACGACATTAATCCGATAATAGAGATCTTCCCGGAACCTCCCGGCGTTAACCGCCTCTTCCAAATCCTCATTGGTTGCAGTAAGCAGTCGGAAATCAATTTTCTTCGAAGTTTTGGCGCCAATGCGCTGTACTGTTCGCTGTTCCAAGACCCGGAGCAGCTTGCTTTGCAACGCGAGGCCAAGAGTACCAATTTCATCCAGGAAGAGCGTACCTCCGTGCGCCTGCTCAATGTGTCCCGATCGCGACTCATGGGCTCCGGTAAAGGACCCTTTTTCATGCCCGAAGAGCTCCGCCTCGATTAGGGTTTCTGGAAGAGCAGCGCAGTTGACGCTGATGAAAGGCTTCTCTTGCCGGTTTCCGGTCATCACGATGGCTCGCGCTACCAGTTCTTTGCCAGTGCCACTTTCTCCCCTGATCAGCACAGTGGCATTGCTGTCTGCGATCCGCGAAATCGCGTCGTAGACGAGCCGTATTTGGTCGCTGCCGCCAATCAGATCGCAAAATGATGTTCGGCTCGATGCTTCCTGCTGCAGTAACCGCTTTTCGACCTCCCGACGGCGGTTCTCGAGTGCAGATTGCAGCGCGACTTGAAGTTGCTGAAAATCAATGGGAGTTACAAACCAGTCTTCAATCCCCACAGATAGGGCCCTGCGGCGCACGGCTTTGCTTCCGGCACGGGTGAAGCCCATCAGCACCAGGTCAGGATTGAGCCGGCGGAGCTCTTCAATGAATGCCAGACACTTCTCAGTGGAACCGAGCGATGTATCGACATCGGCGACCAGAGCTTCGATCGGCACCTGCTCCAGCAGACTCAGCATCTCTTCTCTGGAATTCAGCACCGTGATGTGAAATGTCGAGGCCAGCCAATCCTGGACTTCCGGAAGGATCGCTTCGTCGCTCGTCAGCACCACAATTCGGTGTGCACCTTGTCCGATAAGAGCTTCAGTCATTGGCGCCCGACCATCCCGGCGGTTTAACCACCACCCGGGTGCGGCGGATTATAAGTCAAAATTTAACCCTTGGGAGGGGAAATAATTACCGCCGAATTTCAGGCCCCTCGACGAGAACGCCCGAGCTGTAATTGAAGCTCTCGACGTTGCCCGCCTTTTGCAGTCCGGTAAATTGCCATCTGTTCAGTGATGGCCCGCGTTGATCTAAAGATTAACTCTAATAAAACAAAATAAGCTCCAGAGCGCGCTGCTACGGGTGTTGAGGCTCGTGGGGCCTCGCGCCGCTGGTGGGGACCATTTCTGACTCCATCAACAGAACTGGAATCACGCCCTCGTTGTTAAAGCGGTCGAGAAAATCGCACAGCACAAACGGCTTGCCTGCGAGATCCTGCTGCTGGCCATATTCCATGATCAGGCGGTCGACGAGCAGCTTGCCAGTGAGGTAGCCGCTACCGTAGCCCAGCTGCCGGAGGTAAAGCAATTGCTCGAATGCAGTGAGCGAATCCCCAGACTTGGCCCAGCCACGGGGCGTCCATTCGGCATGGAACCGTCCTGCTTGCTCCAGAGTAAATTGACTGGCCTGCACATAGAGCGAGGCGAGGCCACGGGCGGCGCGATTTGCGAGCATAATCCAGACCAGCTCGCGAGCGCGTGGATTGTCGTCGTACGAGCCCACATGCATCATTAATTCTTCGAAAGCGGTAGCGAAAC